>Ga0209541_10005830_pt1 | contig 21329 bp, 20 predicted proteins | sample RifCSPlowO2_01_FD_184027 | JGI IMG/M metagenome (GOLD analysis project Ga0209541, IMG submission 184027) | Groundwater microbial communities from Rifle, Colorado - Rifle CSP2_plank lowO2_0.1 (SPAdes) (version 2) | ecosystem: Environmental > Aquatic > Deep subsurface > Groundwater | place...
AAAGAGTATTTTTCTGTGGTGTGGCGAGCTTGTCGAGCAGTGGCGGGGCTGGCTTCCTTAGTCTGGTTTCGTTCAGCCGTTCTTGATAAAATGGGTTCGAGCCAAACTGTAAAGACACACCAAATAGTTTTGCAACATAATGAAAAATAATCAAATAAAACTAATCTTATTCGACATTGGTGGAGTTCTTATAGACTATAGTGATGTATTTAGGACTGTTTCAATTGAACAAAAATTTCCTCGTGAATTTATAGATAAAACTTTTGATAAGTACGATAAAGACATTACAATCGGCAAAATTACACCTCAGGAACTTTATTTAAGGTGTTTAAATGAAAATGGTTTAGTGGCAAATAAGAATTATAACTTTATAGATAGTTGGTTGAGAGATTATGCCGTTATTAAGCCCACTTTTGATCTTATAGAATTATTACAACAAGAACACAAAGAATATAAAATAGGTTTATTCTCAAATATTTACACAGGCATGGTACCGGAGATGATGAAAAGGCAACTAATTCCAAACATTAACTATAATTATACATTTTTATCCTGCGACATTGGAATGCAAAAGCCAGATAAACAAATATATAACTACGTTTTATCGATTACAGGATTTAAAACAAATCAGATATTATTTATAGACGATAAAGATGACAACATAGAATCCGCCATTAATATAGGTTTTAATACTTTTAAATTTTCTCGTCAAGACCCCAAAGAAAGTATAATTAGATTGAAGGAGTTTCTTCTAATATAAATGGAACACAGAATACTACTAACACAAAATGAAGCTTTTGAATTAAGTAAAGAACTCGAATTTCTTGGAGTAGTGTATGTTAAAGATGAGTACACAGGAAAGAAAAGATTAAGAGTAAATGAAACAAGATTAGTAGGAGAAAAAGAATACCCTACACCTGTAGCCGGGACTACTTTTAGATTCACCTCAAAATGCAAACTTGGAGATATTGAGGATATTTGGTTTGAAGTTAAATGGACTGATAACAATGTCAGATTCGAAATTGAGTTTGAAGGCGAAGTACCAGAAAAATATAAAAACAGACCTAATATAAAGGGTTGGGATATACTTAAGAAGTGATTTCAGTAAATAAACGCGATGCTTTAAAGATATCAATACTTTTTGTAACCATAATTCTTGGTATTTATATCAGATATAGATTATTAGACGAATCCGGTGGAGATTTGCCTGTAATGAGAAGGGCAATAACCGATATTTTGGATCATAAAAACCCATATGAAATAACTGTTGGAACTTTTAGAAAAGATAAACCTTACGTTGGAACCGGTAGTGGTTTGGATCATGGTTATGCATATATGCCAACACTACTTTATATTTACACTCCGCTTTACCTTGCCCATCTTCATTTTCATATACCTCTTCAGAGAATATGGAAATTAGTTACGATACTCGCGGAAATTGGGGTCTCCGCATTTTTTATCATAAAATTTTATAAAAAGGATTTTGATATCTTAGTTATATCTCTCATTGTTTGGTTATTTAATCCTTATTTAATTGCTAGAAATTCGTATACTTATTCAGATCCGATTGGAATTTTATTTATGTTATTGGCGCTTGATCAAATTGGAAAATCTGATGTAAAATCCGGAATTTATTATACGTTGTCAGTTTCATTTAAGGCTTTTCCGCTAATTCTTTTACCTTTTTTTATAATTAAGTCAAGAAATAAAATTAAATTTATACTTTCCGGTTTTATAATTGCGTTAGCTATCAGCTCTCCATTTTTATTTAGTAAAAGAGAGTTTTTATTGTTTTTTAAAGGATCTTTTTTGGTTCATTCCCAAAGAGAAATACAAGGAAGGCCGTTTATTGCTTATATATCTTATTTGTTCAATCTTAAAATTTATAGTCCTCTTACAACTAGTATCTTAATTTATCTGGCAACGTTTTCGGGTTGGGTATATACAGCCGTTTTGCATTTGAAAAAGAGGATTATTAGTACTTACAATTTACCTTTAATTTGTTTTAATTTATTTTTTCTTTTCACGCCTGTTTTTACCAGAACTTATGTACTTTGGGTACTACCTGTCTATATCCTATTTTTATATGAGCGATTTAAGGGTAAGAAAGTATATTTTTATGCTTTTTTAATAGCCTTTTACCTTTTTTTCGGTCTATATTTAAAAGTTTGGGACCAGGGTTTTACCTTAAGAAACGGATTATTAATAGTTCAATAAGATATCAACAACCACCAGCTTACGCAGGTGGTTTGCTGTAATTCTCGCTACGCGAGCCTCTATACTAGCTTATATCTACCAGCTAACGTTGGTATTTTTACGCTCGAATTATAAAATAATCTGCTACAATGCGTTAATTGGGGCTCATAGCTCAGTTGGTTAGAGCGTTCGGTTTACATCCGAAAGGTCCATGGTTCGAATCCATGTGAGCCCACCAATTAAATATTGATAGTATGTTGGTAACACATTGTGTATCATTATATAGATGAGTTTTTCTAAGTACACTGCCCTTACTGCCAACGAAGTCTTGGGTGAATTTAATACCTTTTTAGATAGTGGTTTAAAAACCTCTGATATAAAAGTTTTATCTATTAAATATGGCAAAAACGTCTTAAAATTTGACGAAGTTAGATGGTGGAATATCTTATTTAGACAGTTTAAATCAGCCTTTGTATATCTTCTTGTTATAGCTGCAATAATAGCGCTTGTTTTAGGCGAAAGACTTGACGCATTCATGATTATGCTTTTTATTACAGTTAACACGGTTCTTGGTTTTACACAGGAGTATAAATCCGAAAAAACACTTAAACTTTTAAAGAAATTTTTAGTTAGAAAATCTCAAGTCTTACGAGATGGTAAAAAAATCACAATTGAAACTTCCGATCTCGTCCCAGGAGATATTGTTTTTATTGAGACAGGTAATCTTGTACCAGCAGATTTAAGAATACTTACTGAAAATGAACTTAGCATCGATGAGTCTTCATTAACCGGAGAAACTCTTCCTGTTAAGAAAACTATAGAAAAGTTAAAAATTCAAACTGAACAGTTGTATAAAGCTCAAAATATAGCTTTCTCCGGAACTAGTGTTACACAAGGAGAGGGTGTTGGAATTGTTATTAGTATTGGCAAAGAATCCGAAATTGGGAAAATTGCCAAATTAGCAATAGATTCCGATAGCGAGAGTAGTTTTGAAAAACAGATAAATAAATTTAGTAAGTTTACATTAACTCTAACTGTAGTAACGCTTCTCTTGGTTTTTATTGTTCATGCGGTGTTTAAACATGGTCAAATTTCGATTCCGGAGCTAGCAATATTTTCTATCGCTCTGGCCGTTGGTGTTATTCCGGAAGCTTTACCTGTTGTAACAACTTTCTCTCTAACCCGAGGCGCACATAAGCTTTCTAAGAAAAGCGTAATTGTTAAGCGTTTGTCTGCCATAGAGGATCTTGGAAGTATTCAGGTTTTGTGTTGTGATAAAACCGGAACTTTAACTCAAAATGAAATGACAGTGTCGCAGGTAAATTCAGACAATGTTAATTTAACTTTATTTTATGCCGCAATTGCTTCTAATACGTTAAACGGTAGCAAGGGTGTAGATTCATTTGACAAGGCTGTATTACATAATATTAGCGAAGAAGTAAAGGGAAAATTGGATGGAGTTAAAATTGTCTCTGAATTACCTTTTTCACCGGATAGAAAAAGAAACAGTGTATTAGCTAGTATAAATAGTAGAAACATACTTATAGTTAGGGGAGCGCAAGAATCTGTTTTGGGAGAGGTTAGGAATCTTGATCAAACAAAGGTTAAGGATTTAATTGGTTGGATTTTAAAAGAAGGTTCGGCAGGAAAGCGTGTTATCGCAGTTGCTTGTAAAAAACTTAATTCTATAAAATACACTGAGGCAGACGAGTGTAATAATCTAGAATTTGTAGGTTTGATATCATTTAACGACCCAATAAAAGCTAGTGCGTACGAAGCTGTGCATAAGGCAGAAAAGCTTGGAGTAAAAATAAAAATTTTAACCGGCGATAGCTCGGAAGTTTCCGGAACTGTTGCTAAGGAGGTTGGAATTATAACTAGAAAATCGGATGTAATAACTGGAGAAGATTTTGAATTACTTTCTGCTATCGAACAGGTTAAAGCAGTTGAAAAATATGATGTTTTCGCGCGTGTATCTCCCATTCAAAAGTATAAAATAATTCAGTTATTAAAGAATAAATTTGAAGTTGGATTTTTGGGCGATGGTATAAATGATGCGCCCGCTCTAAAAATTGCGAATGTAGCAATTGTTGTTGAAGGCGCTGCTGATATTGCAATTGAGGTATCAGATATTATTCTGTTAAAGCAGAACCTTCAGGTAATTGTTGATGGAATAGAGGAGGGTAGAAAGACGTTTATTAATACAGTTAAATACATAAAGTCAACATTAGCTTCAAACTTCGGAAACTTTTACGCTATGGCTTTTGCTTCGTTATTGCTTGATTTCCTTCCAATGTTACCTATCCAAATACTACTTGTAAATTTACTTTCAGACTTCCCGATGATTTCTGTTGCTACTGATTCTGTTGAGGATGAAGAATTAAGAAGTCCAAGAACTTATAACGTAAAAAGTATAACTCTAATTGCAACTATTTTAGGCATTACAAGTACCCTTTTTGATTTCATTATGTTTGGAGCTTTTTATAGACTTGGGCCTAAAATTTTACAAACTAATTGGTTTATGGGAAGTATCTTGACTGAGCTGTTACTTATATTTTCAATAAGGACTATGAAGCCGTTTTTTAAGGCGTCAAAGGCTCCGTCAAAGACGATTTTTGCTTTAACTTTTATCGCTGCTTTTTTCACTATTACAATTCCTTTTACAGCTATTGGTAGAAATATATTTGGTTTTATTAAACCAACTTTTACACAACTTTACATTGTACTTATAATTACGGGGATATATTTTGCAACTACTGAAACCGTTAAGCTTTTATACGTTAAATTTTTAGATCACGATAGATAATGAGTGAAACTAAATAAAAAATGCGCGGAGGTGGTTTTGATTCTCCGCGCTGGGTTTTAAACATGAACAAAAGGAATGTCTAAGTCATCCACTGGAGACTCCTCATCTTTCCTCTTATAAATAATATATCTAAATTTGCAGTTAGGACATTGATGAGTAGTCAAGCGAACCTTGAGTCTTATTTTTTCCCCACGAAATTTAATTATACCAATATCCTTACTAGTAACCAATTCGTATGCCAAATTGCTAGATACGCACAATGGACATAGATAAATCTTTCTGTTGTTTGTCGTGACTCTCAAATAAACTTGCGATCGAACCCACGAACCTTCAAGGAACATCAGAGTAGGTACGTATGACAAGTGACCAATTAATTCGTGCTTCCTTGGCCTTATTACGCGTAAAGGTCGCCTAAAAACAATCTTCTTTACAACAGGATTTTTTACCATCTCTCCTCCTCGCAGACCTGTATTATTTGGCTAAACAGTATTGTATCAGATTGAAGCCATATTCATCTTACTAGATATAATCTGCTGTCACCAAAATCTTTTACAAGTGATAATTTTTGTGAATTAAATAGAAACTTTAGTGATTCTTCATTCTCAGTTTTAAATATAACTAAATAATTAATGCCCATTTCGTTAAGGGTTTTTAAACCTTTTTCTGTAGGAATACTTTTAGTAAAAGTTTCAGAGCTATAATTAGAGAATTCATAACCGCGTGGATTTACCAATTCTCTTTTGTATACCGGAATCCAGAAAACCGCTTCATTTGTTTTATTGTAGGGATAAACAGCAATTTTTTCTATTCTTTGCGTATTATTACCAATATAAGTATAAATGTTCGGTGGAATATCCATTTTCCTTACGCTTTGAGGCACAAAAACCTCAAATAGTGTAAAAATAAAAATAATTGGTATAAATAGTTTAGTTAACTTTCTTATCCTATCACTAAATAGAACGTAGTTATAATCAAGAATTGTTCCAAAAATAGTTAATAAATATAATAATAGTACTATTGATAATCTTGATAATGAGCGGAACATCGGGAAAATTGTGTACATTACATACCCTGGTGTGTAAAACTTAATACCTCTAATTAGAATATAGGGAGGCATCATAAAAAGGAGAATTAAAGCAGAAACTATTAGATACTTACTGACTATTTTTGTTGATTTATGTTTGTAAATCAAGCTAGATATTAAAAAAGCCAATGTTAATAAAAAAGAAAACCCAAAAAAACTAGCATTATGTTCACGGTCAAAATATTGATCGAAAATTAGAATAAATCTCACATTTTCTAAATATAAACGGAGTGAATGAACGCTATTTCCATAAATAGGATTTTTAGTAGATGGTAGAAAAAAATGCCATGGTTTTGAACTAAATATCAAAAAATCTTCCATTTGGTTGGATGATCTTTGCTTTATTACTCGATCGTTATACGTACTAAAATAATTTAGTTTAATAAATGGGAGAATGGCGAAAATAGTGAATAAAGCACTAAGCAGAATAACTTGAATATATTTTTTTACATAAACGGTGGTTAATTTTTCTGAAATACAATCAAAGAAAAATACCATGAGAATAAAGAAACCTAAGTAATTTGAAATTAAAAGCGCTAAAGTTATGAACAAAGCCATTTTAATTATCGTAAGCGTATTAGTTTTAAATTTTTCAAGTAAAATCAGAAATAAAGGGAAGAGCCATATTTGCATTAAGGCCAAGTGCGTTAGATGAATCCATGTATAAGAAGAAAATGAATAGAAAATGCTATAAAAAAATCCAAACCTAAATTTTTTGAAGTAAAGATATGAAAATAATAGATTCAAAGTCAAAGCTACAAGTAAAAGTATGTTATAACCATTTTTTCCTAAAATAGTAAACAAAATTGATACTAAAAATGAAAAAACAGGCTGGCTTGAAGACCAAGGTGAAATTAACTCGTGAAACAGCCTCGTGTATACCGGTATTCCATTGATTAAACTTGATCCAAATAGCTTATCAGATATTTGACTCCAAACTAAACCTACCGTTTGATCTTCTAAAGGTCCTATTACATACATATATTGATTATATTACTATAGATTTAAAACCTGTATAATGATAGTTCGTGCGAATTAAACACACAAACAAAACATATGAAAATACGAAATATTGCCATTATTGCTCATGTTGACCATGGAAAAACCACTATTGTAGACGGTTTATTAAAGCAATCAAAAACTTTTAGAGAAAACGAAGCCTTCATGACTCAGGATCTTATTATGGATTCAAATGATCAGGAACGAGAACGTGGAATTACTATTTTAGCTAAGAATATAGCAATAGATTACAAGGGAACTAAAATTAATATTATTGATACACCAGGACACGCAGATTTTGGCGGTGAGGTTGAAAGAACACTAAATATGGCAGATGGCGCACTGCTTGTTGTTGATGCACAGGAAGGGCCAATGCCTCAAACTAAATTTGTATTGAAAAAGGCACTAGAACTAGGCTTAAAAATAGTAGTCATTATAAATAAAATAGATAAACCAAATTCTCGTGTTGAATTAACATTATCCAAAATTTATGACTTATTTCTAGAACTGGCCACCCTTGAATCACAGTTGGAATTTCCAATCCTTTACGCAACAGGAAAAGCCGGTAAGGCCTGGAATACAATGCCGAATGATTTTAACGAATCTTCAGACTTTTCTATAATATTTGAAACTATAATCAATACAATTCCGGAGCCTAGGATTAATGCAGGAACAACCTTTCAAATGTTGGTAACTGCACTTGATTGGGATAGTTATAAAGGAAAATATGCCATTGGGAGAGTTAGAAGAGGAAGTATTAAGTCTGGAGAAAAAGTTTGTGTAATTAAAGTAGATGGTACAAATAAGACCGCAATTATAGATAAAATTTTTGTAAATCAGGGCTTAGGTAGGGTGGAAACAACTATTAGTAAACCGGGCGACATTATAGCTATTACTGGTTTAAAAAATGCTGAAATTGGCGATACAGTAACAGAACCAACTAATCCCGAACCGCTACCGGGAATAAAAATTGAGGAACCAACTCTAAGTTTAACAATTGGCCCAAATACATCACCTTATATGGGAATGGAAGGAAAGTTTTTCTCAAGCAGGCAGATACTCGAAAGAATCGAAAGAGAATTACAGGTTAATGTTGCAATGAAGTTTAAAATAGACGAAAAAGGTAAATATGTATTATCAGGTAGAGGAGAACTTCACTTATCAGTATTTTTAGAGACATTGCGAAGAGAAGGATTTGAGATTGAGGTAAGCAAGCCAATAGTAATCACCAAAATACTAAACGGTGTTGAGATGGAGCCGTTAGAAGAACTTACGGTAGATGTTGATATGGAATACGAAGGTTCTGTAAAAAGCGAAATTGGCAAAAGAAGAGGCGTTTTAATAAATCAGGAAGAATTAACACGCAAATCTTCAAGGTTAATTTTTGAAATAACTACAAGGGGACTTCTTGGTTTAAGGGGAACTTTACTAACAATAACAAAAGGCACATCCATAATAAGCACAATGTTTATAAGAAATGATGTAATGGGAGAAAAGATTCAACAGTTAAGAAAAGGTGTGTTAGTGGCATCTCATAGAGGTAAAGCTTTATCGTATGGGCTTGAATCAGCACAGGAGAAAGGACCACTTTTTATAGGACCTCAAGACTTAGTTTATGAGGGTATGATTGTAGGATTAAACGGCAGAGAAGAGGATTTGGAAGTAAATGTTTGTAAAGAAAAGAAATTGAGCAATGTAAGGTCGGTTGGTGAATATGGAATTTTTCTGACCCCACCTTTAATCATGAGTTTGGAACAACAACTTGGATTTATAGAAGAAGATGAATTACTAGAAATTACTCCCCAAAACTTACGTCTTAGAAAAAAGGTTTTAGATTCAACCTTAAGAAGACGAAATAAGATGCATTAAAAAACCTTGTCGATTTCAAAATCTACTAAACTTCCATTTGCTAAAAGCATTTTTTCTTCATTTTCCTTTAACGCCAATAATCTTACTTCTAATTTAGTTGCAAGTTTTTTTGCCAATTTTAATACTCCCGCCGGTACATATTTTGGATTATTTATATGTGCAATAGTAAATATATTTGACTCTGGATAAAGTCCTTTATCTGCGTAGTTCAAAATATTTTCCTTGTCTAGATTGTCTATATCGTCGTATGATGGAAAATATGCAGACATTACATAAGCTCCGGCGCTATCCCCAATTATTACAACATCTTTTTTTAATTTCTCAAATGAGAAGCCGGTTTCTATTAATTTGTTTTTTAACCACTCTTGGCTCCCTCCCGGGAAAAATATAATATCGTAATCTTTCCATACAATCTTTGATTTGTTTATATTATCTATTTTAAGAATCTTTCCTTCGAAAGCTTCATCTAGAGTTGAATTAAAATATCTGTCAGGTTTTGCAAAGTTTATACTTACAGCTTTTCTACCTTCAGCTATTTGCTGTAACACAACACTACTATACCTATAGAATACGCCATTTCTGACACTTTCCTTATCCGCTTTGTCATAACCACCTGAATATATTATTCTCATGATTACATTATATAGTAAATTAAACTAATCGCTCATGTAATTTTCATTTACAAACGATATTTTCCTACTTACGTTTTAAGGTGAAAACTTTTTCTTTCCTTGGAACAAAACTCAATATAACTAATGCTAAACCAGTTTGAAGTCGGCCAATAAACACTATATATCGCATGGAATTCATGCTAGAATCATAAAAATTCTATAATATTTGATCATATATACTTTGGCTGATGGGTGTTAGAATCTAGTTTGACGCACTAAAGTTGTTATGGAACTTCCGAAGTTATACAAAGCTAAAGTAAAAAATAAACAAATGTTAAACCGACGTGATTTATTGGTTGACTTTGACATTATAGATCCGCCTGAAATAAATTCTAAACCAGGCCAATTTATAAATCTAAATGTTTCTGAAAATACATTTAGAGCGTACTCAATATGCTCAAATTCGCTACTTACAAATCTTGTGTCGATCGTGGTAAGTATAGATCATGATGGTGCAGGTTCAGTATTTTTAAGGAATTTGCAAATAGGAGATGAAGTAAAATTTATAGGACCTTCAGGTAAATTTTCGTTGCCTAATATTCTATTTGACACTCTTGTTTTTTTCGCGACCGGTACCGGTATAACACCTTTTATTCCAATGTGGCACAAACTAATAAACCTTAAATATAAAGGGAATATTACAGTTTATTTTGGAATAAGATCAGAAGACGAGCTTTTTTTTGTTGATAAATTGGATTATTTTAAGAAGGAACTAAATTTTGAGTATAAAATATGTGTTTCACAACCAACTCCTAAGTGGGGCATGAAAAAAGGTAGGGTTACAGAACTCTTTGATATTAAAGATTTTTCAAATAAACAATATTTTTTATGCGGGCATCCTTTAATGATTGGGGATATGATTGGAATACTTCAAAAAAACAGTGTTTTAAATGAGAACATTTCTTACGAGAGATTTACTGTTTCTAATAAAAAAACCGCCTAGGGATTGCAAGATAATCATTTCTGATTTTCTCACTTTCCTTAGGCGGTTTGCTATCTAATCTACTTCTCAGTAATTGGGTTTGGGTACGTAATGATTACGTTGAGAAAATTTACTTCAATATGATACCCTTTACCCATCTCAAACAACTTCCAGACTTCAAGAGGGTAATCACGCTTAAAATGACCATTGCTTCCAATTTTGATATTATCCGGGCAAAAGAAATCCACTGAATAAGTGCCTGGGTTTTGAGATTGTTGCTGCTGCCCAAGCTCAGGAGTTCCGTTACCGTTAAAGGGACTTTTAAGCACGAAATCGCCAAAGTAATATGGATCGTGATTTTCACCCGAAGTTGGGTAATTTGCAACTGCTACCCATCTGTTGATGTCATACTCATAGTACCAATCGTAAATATCTTCGTAATGATAAACTTCATCCTGACGAGTTTTTGTACACGAATATGGATCTTCTCTCGTTAGTGTACAGGAATAGGATTCGGATTCAGAACTACCACATTCGTAGTCATAAGAATCATACGAACCATCTCCATTATCCCTGTAACCTGTACAGGTTTTTGATACATAAACTGATCTGGTGCAGTTGCTTTCATAGGAAACGGTTTCGTAACATGTATCTTGATAAGGAACATCAACCCAGCCGTCATGAATCTTTTGCTCTCGACCAGTATTTATATAATCAGACGACACATTGTAAGCGTCGCTTGGGTGAGAGGTCCAATTTGAATCATGAACAACTTGATATTCCTGAACAATAACGTTTTGAGACCAACGATAGCCTGTTACTTGCGCTGTCTCAACATGGGTTTTAAAGAAAAATTGGTATACAAATACAAATAACAAAACCAAGCCTAACAAGATTGCTCCGCCAACCGCGTAAAACCGTGCGTTATAAGATTCAGAAAATGTATTTAACATCTTTCCAAATACGGAAGGTTCGGCTGGTTCTTCGCCAAAGTTGGGTGCATACGGATATTGAACTTGGCGAGGTTTCTCAACAGATACTTCCAAATTTAGCGGTTCAGGATCGACCCAAGATTTCCCATCCGGATCAGCAAGTTCAGCTTCCTTTGTACTGCGGGGCTCCGCGCCCTGAGAGTAACTCTTGACTTCATGAGATGGGGACGATCCTTTTTCAGCACCACAATTCCAGCATTTAGTAACATCATCTTTGTTGCCGGATTCACAATGCCCGCAGTACCAATTTGGTCCTCCTGAGCCAAGTACTTTGGCTATTTCAGATGTGACAGGAGGAGCATTATCGACTATATAAAAGCGTACACCACGTGAACGTGGCTTTCCACACCCGGGACAGTCAAAAATATTTCCCCAAATACGTTTCGTATCACAATACTCACAATCCCAAGCTCCAAGAGTTCTTGCCATACTGACCTCCTTATTGATTGATGATATTTTGTTTTCAACGAACAGCATATTATACTATAAGTTTGATATATTGTCTAATATTTATTTGCCACAAACTCCTTAGTCACTATGTGCTCAGGCATTCGGCCCTTGTCGTTACATGAGCACTTTTTTATTAATATTCGTTTATAATAGTTTGATGGATGGGGCATTCGGTATTATTTTTAACAATAACTATAAAGAAGTTCTTTTAGTGAAGAGAAGAGATATTCCCATCTGGGTTTTACCGGGAGGTGCTTTGGAAAAAAATGAAACCCCGTTTCACGCTGTAATAAGAGAGGTTTTTGAGGAAACTGGTTATAATGTGAAATTAATTAGGCAGGTTGGTCAGTATACTTATCCAAATGGTAGAGATAAAGATTGTTCGTACGAGTGTACGATAGAAAGCGGAATTAAAACCCTATCTAATGAAAGTGGAGCGATAGAATTCTTTGAAGTGAATTGTTTACCTGAACTGACATATCCATACGATACAATTTTCATAAATGACGCTCTATTAAAAAGTAAATCCGTCATAGTAAAAAATCTGAACAAATTACCACTTTCAATTTGGATTAAGGGAATCAAACATCCCTTCGTCCTTTTCAAGTATTTGCTGACTAAAATCGGAATTCACTGGAACACCTGATCATGAAAAAACTTTTGAAATTAATTGTATTTTTAATAGCACTTGCAATAGTGTTTACAATTTATTTAAAGTTAGGTAAGTCAATTAAAACACCCTCAATACGAGAAGAGAATAAGATAGTTGCATACATTTCTCCAATTAGTATCGATTATCTTAGATCACTTAACATACAGTCAGATTCGGTAAAAATTGAAGAAGAGCTTTCTAACGGAAGTAACTATAAACGATATATCGCCAGTTACTTAAGCGAAGGAAATAAAGTTTACGGTTTATTAACATTGCCGTTAACCGAAATACCAAAAGGAGGTTTTCCTGCGATTGTATTTAACCATGGATACATTCCTCCATCTCAATACGTAACGACACAAAGTTATGTTTCATATGTAGATTATCTAGCCAGAAATGGATTTGTAGTTTTTAAAATAGACTATAGAGGAAACGGAAATTCTGAGGGAGATGCTTCAGGATCGTATTTTTCATCAGCTTATACAATTGACGCAATTAATGCTTTAAAAGCCTTGCAAAAATTTGATCAAATAAATCCAAATAGAATAGGGATGTGGGGTCATAGTATGGCCGGAAACGTTGTATTGCGAGCGATGTTAGTTTCAAAAGATATTAAGGCAGGAGTTATTTGGTCGGGCGCTGTGTATAGCTATAAAGATTTTGTAACCTATAAAATTAATGACTCAAACTACGCGCATAAACCATTTGAAACAAAAGAGGGGACAGCTCAAAAAGACAGAGAAACATCCTCGGAAATTCAAAAAATTAGAAACGATTCTCAAACAATTGATTTTAATAATTCCTTTTGGTCATCAATATCGTTAACAAAAAATATTAAATATTTAACTAGCCCATTGCAAATTCATCAAGCAACTGATGATCCGGTTGTAAATATTGGTTATTCAAGAGATTTAGTGAGGGTATTAAAAGATAACGATAAGAATTATGAGTTTTATGAATACTCGGGAGGCGGGCACAATATAAATTCTCCTTATTTTGAGACAGCGATGGAAAGGACAGTAAAGTTTTTTATGGATAAGTTATAAAGAATTACCTAGAAATTACAAAAAAAGAGATGGTATTGGGTTTACCATCTCTTTCTAACTACCTACTTCTTTGACTTTACGTAAAATAACAAAATTAACAAAATCAAAGTTCCACCAACAGCAATTGATATTTGTGGTGAAAACAAATCGGCTATTTCGCCCATAACTAACAAAGAAATTGCCCCACCAATTGTTTTTGCTGAACTTATCATAGAATTAATTGTAGATCTATGTTTCGGATGTACTTCGTTAAAAAGATATCCGTAAGTAATGATGTTAATAGCTCCGTAAGCAAATTCTACAAATATAAGTCCAACAAAAAACCATATTAAATTCTTCGCGAAAGCGGAGATTATTAGTCCAAGGCCGATTACTAAAATGACCTTTATTAATCCCTCAACGTTTCTTGTAAAGAACCTGTTATGTCCGGCGAACAAACTTCCAATCATTACCGGTACTGACATAAATGAAGGACTCCGGGCTTTAGACCGGAGTCCTTCATTTGTTTTGTCTTAAATTGTTTGTGTTTTTTCGCTTTTGCAGTATAATCCCAACTAATGTACGTTTATGACAAGTGATAATAAAGAATTTAACAAAAGTAAAGTTTTTGTAACCGGTATAACTGGGTTTATTGGATTCGAACTAGCTAAAAAGCTTAGAGAAGATGGGTATAGTGTTTACGGAATGTTTCGACATTCTCCAAGAGGATCCGAACCTCTCAAAGTACTCAGAAATCTTGGTGTAAGAACATACGAGGGCAATATTAAGGATTACCCGTACCTGTGTTCTATATTATCCGAAGTTTCGCCTGAATATATTATTCACCTTGCAGCACTTACACCCGTTTCATTGTCCTTTGAAAGATGGGATGAATATTATCAAAATAACTTTCTTGGAACTGTTTATTTAGCCCAAGCTGCACAAAAAATATTGCCATCTCTTAAAAAATTTGTGTACGCTTCCACAATGGAGGTGTACGGTATTCAAGATAGTAGTAAAGGTCCTTTTGATGAAAAAAGAATGCCTTCGCCAAACTCTCCTTATGCTGTATCTAAACTCGCAGCTGAGCAACATTTGATCAATATGTATAGAATGTATAGATTTCCTTCTATAGCTCTAAGACTATCTAACTGCTTTGGTAGGAAGTTTGACAAATATTTCATCATTGAAGCTGTAATTAATAAAATTCTAACCAACAGATCAAACTCTATAGATCTTGGAACAGGCGATGCTGTGCGATCATTTATATATATCGAAGACACGCTTGACTTATATAAAATACTTATGACTACTGTTAACAAAGAGGCTTTAGGTCAGGTATTTAATTCTGGACCCTCCAACGGAACAAGTATAAAAGACGTTGTTGAAATTATTTCAAAAAAAATGAAATTTAAAGGTCACATTAACTGGGGAACTAGAGAATATAGACCCGGCGAAATAATGTACTTAGATATTATCAACGATAAGGCTCAGAAACTATTTAATTGGAAACCTAAATATAGCTTAGAAGCAGGCATTGACGAATCGATAAAATATTGGAAGAATCTCAAGGAATCTAACTTAACATTTTACAACAACATGATTGAGGGATAATTATTTACTTTCAATTCTTACTTCGTGTAACCAAATTCCTTTTGGTCTTGAGACCATAAATACAAACACCTTTGCCAATTCGTTTGAAGGAATGAATGTTGCTAATTTTTCTTTAGTAAAAACTTCCCCTGCCTTGTTAAACAAGTTAATTGGAAATAAAAACTAGCTGGTTGTTTCAAGAAATTTTGTCTAGTGGCTTAGGAGTTATAAATAAATAGTGCTTTTTCTTTTCATTTATCTAAATTCATCTTTTACTCATTGACAAGGTATACTAAAATTCTGTAGAGTGTAATCCCAGAGTGAGAAAAATTAATTTACCAACAATTTTGGGAAACATAGAACTCGACCACTGGAATCATCTAAAAAATTTAATTCAAATCTCATCTTCACTTCAAAAAGGTATCCAATTACACTTTGAAAAAATTAATTTTCAATATGTGGACGTTCCTGCAATTGTTGGTATTACAGGCGCTTGTGAAAATGTAGATACTTTATTTAAAGTAGGAAACCGTTTAGGTATTCCTCTTTTCTTTACACAAACCGGACAACTGGCACTAGAGCAGGCACTTCAAAAATTTGTCGGAGTTTGGACAGTAATATATAGCGGAAGGGATGAGGAAGAGGAAGATTCACGTCATCTTCGTCAATTTCGCCTTACGGAAGAAGAATTTAGCTGGTCTACCGAGGAAAAAAACAAAAAATATGACGCCGATTTGATGTTTGAACATCTTTTAAATCATATTCAGAAAGTAACCAAAGCAGCTTTAGTAGAAATTATCAAAAATAATTCAGATATTCTTACAAAATCCTATAAACGAAACATTAACGAATTAGAAATTGCGGTGAAAAAAGATTTCCAGCGTATCACGTATGAAAAGGCTGTTGAACTTCTTCAAAAAAATGGTTTTCCAAAACTTTCTTGGGGCGACGATTTAAAAGCAGAACATGAACAAAAAGTTGTTGATTTAGTTTCCGGAAAAACTCCACTGCCAACATTTATTACACACTATCCAAAGGAAATTAAATTTTTTAACATGAAAGTTTCCAAAAAAGACCCACGGGTTGTTCATAGTGCTGATTTAATTTTACCTATTTCGGGGGAATCCGTTGGCTCAGCAGTTAGAGAAGAAGATGGGAAAAAGCTTAAAGAAAGGCTTTTAACCTCTAATATGTTTTCTCTTCATAAAGAGAGAGGAGGTTCTTATGACGACTTTACCTGGTACGTTGAGGATATAATAATTGCAGGCAAAACAGCGCCACATGCCGGATATGGTCTTGGAAATGAACGTCTCGTGCAATATGTTTTAGGAACAACAGACATTAGGCTGTCGTCAGTACTATCGCTTATGGCCAAAGAGTCCGGTGATTGGAATGAGAAACGTCGTGGACAAATCATTTTATTTTCTCATACAAAAAATGTACTTATATCAATAGGAAAAGTTTCCGATAAACGTATTCTTCTTCCTGTAATTAGAAAAGCCAGTGCCGACGGTATTCTAATTTACGCTACTAGTGGTACTTATAAATTTCTCAAAGAAAACGGCACTCCATCGACTTTGGTTTATAAAATAAGTCAAAAGGGTAAACCTAATCTTGGAGATTTGATTCCACAAAACAAATTTGATTTGATTATAAATATACCAAATCCACAGAAAAATCAACCTGAACTTTCGGATGGAAGATTAATTAGAAAATTTGCTGTAGATACAGGCACACACCTAATAACAGACACTGAGGTTGCTCACCAAACACTGGAAAAATTAGGAAATAAACTCGAATAGCTAATGAAAAAATATAAATATCTTTACGACCCAACTATTTCATACGAAGAAAATTATAAAAACGGTCCTAGAGTAACTACATATAAAAAGAATTTGATTAGGGAAAAATTAAAATACGAATTATTCGGATATAAAATTGACTTACCATTTGGAATTCCGGCGGGACCTTTACTTAACAAGAAATTTGTGCATGTTGCTTGGAATTTGGGCTTTTCTATCGCTACTTATAAAACGGTCCGTTCGCACCTATTTCCTAGCCATCCATTTCCTAATGTAGTCAGGGTTAAATCAAATTCCGACCGAGTCTTACCCGGAGATACAGTTTTAGGTATTTTAAATTTGACTCGAATCAACATTTTCAAAGACGGTATAACAAACTCATTTGGAGTACCTTCTCAATCACCCGAAGTTTGGCAAAAAGACGTTAAACAAACGTTAAAAAAAATGCCTCGCGGAAAAATACTCATCCTAAGTTTTATGGGAACAAAATTTGAAAATACGACACATAAAGAATATGTTGACGACTTTGCAAAAGCCTGCAGTTTAGCTAATGAAACCGGTGCTCCAATATTAGAGGTTAATCTTTCCTGCCCTAACTTTGGCAAAGAAGGGTTAATTTGTAACGATCTTAACATGTCGACCCAAATTCTTGAAGCTATTGCAAAGAAGAAAGGAAACTCTCCGTTGATAGTAAAAATAAGTTATTTTCCAAGAGATAAACAGAACGTATTAGAAGATTTTTTAGAGAGAGTGAATAAATACGCAAATGGTGTATCTGCCATAAATACAATTTCCGCAAATGTAGTTGATAAGAATGGAAAACAACTTCTTCCCGGAAGCCCCGTTCGTTTTGTTAGTGGAATTTGCGGTGCAAAGATAAAATGGGCCGGGCTTGAAATGGCAAAAAGAATAATGGATATAAAGAAAAAGAGGGGGTGGAAAGATTTAGCGGTTATTGGAGTTGGAGGCATTACTACCACTCAAGATTTTAAATCATATATGTCTTTGAGTGTTGACGCCGCTCTCTCCGCAACAGGAGCTATGTGGCAACCGGGTTTAGCAAGTAGAATACACCGTGAAATTATTTAAAGATAAGCTTAATCAACGTATTGAAAAGTTTAACACTTTATTGTGTATTGGGTTGGATAGCGACAAATCAAAGTTACCTTCTTCTTTTACTTCTCAATTTAAATTTAATAAAGCTATTATTGGCAAAACTCATGACCTTGTTTGTGCCTATAAACCAAACACCGCTTTTTATGAAGCTCAAGGAGTGCAAGGAATTAAGGAATTAAAGCTTACGTGTGATTATTTACGAGAGAATTATCCTGATATTGTAATAATTCTTGACGCGAAACGCGCTGATATTGGAAACACAAGCGAGAGTTATGCTAAATTTGCTTTTGATTATCTTGGCGCTGATGCAGTAACCCTTCACCCGTATCTTGGAAAAGATGCGCTACAGCCGTTTTTAGACAGAAAAGAAAAGGGAAGTATTGTTTTATGTAAAACCTCAAACCCAGGTGCAAAAGAAATTCAAAATCTTAAAATAAATAGCAAACCTCTATATCAAATCTTGGCAAAAAAAATTGCCGGAAAATGGAATGAGAATAATAATTGTGGGCTGGTAGTTGGCGCAACGTATCCCGCCGAATTAGCCATAGTAAGAAAAATTGCCCCGAATATGCCTTTTCTTATACCAGGAGTAGGTGCGCAAGGCGGTGAATTAGATAAATCAGTAGGATCGGGCGTTGACAAAAATGGCAAAAACGCCATCATAAATGTTGCCCGATCAATTATCTTTGCCTCAAAGGGCAGAGACTTTGCCGAAATATCCAGAAGAGAAACAGAAAAATTGAAATTAGAAATTAATAAATACAGAAATGGATAACGTTATTAAAATATTAAAAAAAGTTGGGGCTATAATGATAAACGACCATTTTGTTTATACATCAGGAAGGCACGGTAGCGTTTATATTAATAAAGACGCTCTTTATCCCCATACAACAGAATCGTCTTTGATAGGACAATTGTTTACCAATAAGTTTAAAAATAAAGATATTGATGTGGTTGTAGCTCCGGCATTAGGAGGAATTATTCTTTCGCAATGGACTGCTTTTCATCTTTCATCATTCACCGGAAAAGAAATTCTTGGACTTTACACAGAAAAAAACGCTCAAAACGATCAGGTGTTTACTCGTGGCTACGAAAAACTTGTTTCTGGAAAAAATGCTTTGGTAATAGAAGACATAACTACAACAGGCGGGTCTTTGGCGAAATCAATTAAAAGTGTACAAATTGCCGGTGGAAAAGTTATTGCAGCTTGTACTATGATCAATCGCGATCCTAATAATGTAACCTCTGCGAAATTTGGAGTCCCTTTTTCTGCTTTGGGCGTATTAAAAGCAGATTCTTTTGATCCGGTAAATTGCCCTCTTTGTAAGAAAAATATTCCAATAAACTATTCTGTCGGCCACGGAAAAGGCTTATAAAAAGCTATATATCCGATAAGAGTAGCGGTTCTGTTCAAATAAGTAACTATCTCGGTCAGGATTTACAGGGAAGATGCATTATTTTCCATTGATTTCTAAGATTAATTTATAATTTCCTAAACTCATCTTCTAAATACCTATTTATATAATCAAAAAAATCTCCAAGTTTATCTCGTTCACTTATTGTGACAAAAGGTTTTAAATCCATAATAAATTCTTCTTTTTTAAATTTTTTTAGATTATGCAAAAGGGTTGGTTTATCTAATTTTTCTCCGTAGTATGAAAGTTTTTCAGTAATTAATTTTATATTTGAGGTCGCCCCTAATTCATACAAAACCCAAAGATCATATAAATCTCTATATTTTTTTCTTTTTAGTATAGCTCTAATTTTTTCTGCAGATATTTCATTTTTGCTTAAACAATTAATAAAAGCTTGAACAATGATAGGATAGTCTGTTTTTAGAATTTCTTGAACGGGGTCGATAACATTTTCCCGCATTGAAAAATCCAATTTTACAAATATATTTGAATTTAAACTAGGGATCTCTGCAATTAAAAGAAACGTTTTTCCTGTTAGAGTTTCTCTTTCTTTAAATGTAAAAGGGTATTTATTAGTAAGTTGCTTAAAAAATATATTAATTTTTCCAAGGAATTCATGTTCATTTGTAGTTACTGTAAAATCTAAATCTTCTGAAAATCTTTTACCACCATAAATAAGTCTAATTGCAGTTCCTCCTTTAAAAAAAACTTCCTTTGAAAATCTCTGCTCGTACAATTCTTTAAGAAAAGTAACTTGAACAAACTCCCTGGCTACAATGTTTTCATTGATTTTATAATTCTTTGCAAATATTTTTAATTGTTGAGCAGAGATCATAAATACTTTTCCATAATTTTGTAAAAAATCTTAAGAGAATTTTGTTGAAGAAGAGTTAAAAACTCTTCAAATTTAGCCATTTCAAAAGCTGACATATCTAAATTTTGTAAAATACTTTCTGATTTAATAGATTTACTTATTAAATATACTTCATCAAATAAGGCTTTTTCTTTTGTTGCCATTAGGTAATTTGATTCTTTATAGTATCCGGTAAACAATTTTTTATCAATCTGCGAATACACGTATAACTGGTCATTTATTCTTTTTTCGGATTTTTTCCCAAGTGTAGCCGAAGTTATTTCTAAAGGAAATTGGCTAAGTAATCCATGATAATTTAAAGCAGTTTCAAAGGATATATACGAAGGTGAGTATAGGAAATTGGCTATTTCAAAAGTTGAAGGTTGCTTTGAAGTTACGTAGTATTTTCCTTTTTCCAGCGATGTTAGTACATTCTCTTGAATTAACCTTTTTATTAAATCCTCCAAGGTTCTCGTGGATTTAATTTGTAAAAGGTTCTCGATATCTAATGTAGTTAATAGGGAAATATTACTTTGATATAATTTATTTAAGTCATCTATCACGGACATATACCACGTATTATACGTGGTTTGTGGTAGCGCGTCAACGAATGTTATTTGGCCGGCGGTATGGGAATTAGTTGGAACTTTTTATGTCGTGGATAAAATTATTTCTCTAATTTTTTTAACAACCTAACACTATTTTGTACTAGATAAGTAAGTTGGACTTTTCAGGTTCATCGATTTTACAATATCATTAAGAACTAAAATAAGACTTCCGCATACTAAAGCGATAAGCCAGCCAAAAATAGTTAATGGCGCTGTCTCAAATATTTTATTTGCAGGTGTATAAATAATAATTAGTGTAAAACACAAAGATAAAAT
>Ga0209541_10005831_pt1 | contig 21328 bp, 25 predicted proteins | sample RifCSPlowO2_01_FD_184027 | JGI IMG/M metagenome (GOLD analysis project Ga0209541, IMG submission 184027) | Groundwater microbial communities from Rifle, Colorado - Rifle CSP2_plank lowO2_0.1 (SPAdes) (version 2) | ecosystem: Environmental > Aquatic > Deep subsurface > Groundwater | place...
ATAAGAAAATCCGTTTCAAGAGGATTGACAGCGCAGCAGATTAAATATGTATTAAAGCAAAAAGGCTGGACTGACCCGCAAATTGAAGAAGCTTTCAAGCAGGCCAAGGTTAAGAGGAAATAATGGAATTAAATTTTGAAGTCACCGGAGGGCATTTATTTACACCAAAAATATATAAAAATGGGAAACCAATTGCATATGCTAAACTAATTGTAGAATCCCAAAGTAAAACTAAGAAAATTTTTAATAAAATCGCAAATTATTCTTTTTTTAAAGGAAATAAATATTATAAACTTTTTACTCTAGATAATAAAATTTTAGGAAAGGTTACATATGGGAATCCTTATAAAAAAGAACCAAATATATTAAAATTTAAAGAAGAAAAAATAATAATACTCCCTTTTAATCCGTTAAAGCTATGGGGGTTAAAAACACATTTCTTTTATAAAAACAAAAAATATGATATTAGACTTAAGGGATTAATATTCTCTCATTTGGAAATCTTTAATAAAAATAAAAAAGTTGGCATGATAAAAGAAGGATTAACAAACACAACTATTAAATTAGACCGCCAATTAGAAACAATAGGCCCATTATTAGCAATTTATGCTCTTCAATATAGATCACTTTGGTAATATTTAGATAATCAAAAACAAAATAATTTACTTCTTTTTATATCCAAACTTTTTATTATATTTATTATGATCTATTATATCCAAAACAAAAGCGATTATTTCTATTTCTGTTTCTCCATCAGTCAGCGTATAAAGCATACGCCAGAAATTAGGGAGTTCCACTCTGAATAAATTAGTTATGCCATATTTTAATATGTATTCTTTTGGTATTAATGCCTTGCCTATTGGCTCGCCATAATGGTGGTTTGTCTTGATAAATTCAATTTTTTTATTAACAGCATTAAGTATGCTTCGCTCAATTTTTGAAGAATCCGCTTCTTTGTTTAAATAACCATAAACCTCTTCAGCTTCAGGGGATAATATTACTTTTACAGCTTTCATAACTCAAGGCCTTTAGCAATTGCTTTTCTTAAATCAGGATTAGAATTATGTATCCAAGTAATTCCTTTTATGCTTACAGCTATTTTATTGCTCTCTTCAAGATATTCGAGAATTATCATTAAAGTATTATGGTTAACTTGCCTGGGGAGCTTTCTTTTAAGTTCTGCTACAGTTATAATGCTCTCTTCCATATTTTTTAAAGTATCCTCTACCATAAGCACTGTATTTAATGTTGGCGCATGCTCTAGTTTTTGTTCTTGTATTAATTCTGACATTTTAGTTATTAATAAATATTAACTTATAACTAATAGTTACTAACTTATATATAAATGTTTCTGATTATTGTTAAGAAGTGATGTAATCAATTTTACAAACAGAAAAGTTTAGAGAGTATAAATATAAGGCTAATGCAAGGTATAATATAATTATAATAATACCGACTAAAATAAATGATAAGATCTTATTTTTAAATTTAAAATGTTCAACCAACCGACCAATAAACCAACCAATTAACCAATACACAATAATATTTATAATAAAAATTAATATACCTATGAATAAATTTAACTCCTGGATAAAAAAATATATAAACTCACTTATTCTTCCTCCTATGAAGAGATATGGTAAAATCAAAAGATTTGTACAATAATCAATAAAATTAATAATACTTAAAAATATTATAAATATTACAACAAATATAAAAAATGTTCCACCAAAGTACTTTGGTTTTTTAATTTTACTTAAAATATTTTTAAAATCCATGAGCCACACCAAGTTTAGATTTAAATATAGATAAGATTCTAGTGTCTCTTTTCAATTTTTCCAATCCTTTTTTAGTAATATTTCCTTCAAATGCACCACCAAATGCAGAAGTTTGTTTTAATCTAAATTCATCAGGAGATAAACTTCCAATCATTTCTTCTAATGGAAGATTATCATTTTTAAATATTATAATAACTTCAACTTCACTTTGATTTTTTAAAGCTTCAATAACTGCAGGATCAATATAAGGCAAACTTAAATTATTAGCAGTTTTATTAGAATTATTAATACTATTCATTGAATTTTGTGCACACCCACTAACCAAAACCAATAATACAATCAATCCAATTAATATTTTATTTTTCATATTTAATAAACTGTTTTCTTTATAAATAATTTCCTAACTTCCTGAAATATCAATACAGTAGATGAAACCAAAACTATGACAAACCAATCAGATAATGCCAATTTTATAATATTAAATAAATCAGCCATAAAATAAACTATAAATATCTGCAATAAAACCGAGATTAAAATTGCGCCCAATAAATATTTATTTTTAAAGAATTCCGAGCTAAAGATTGTTCTGTCCTGAGCCCTGTAATTCAATACATTAAACATCTGGTACAGCATTAATGTTGAAAAAGCAACTGTCTGGGCATATATTAAACTATTATTGCTTAAATAATAATTAAATACAAATATTGTCCCTAAAGACATTACTAAACTTAATGCAATTAAATTAATCAAGCTTGATTTGTTTATTATTTTTTCTTTTGCATCACGGGGCTTTCTTTCCATTATTTCATGGTTTGTCGGGTCTAACCCCAAAGCCAATGCAGGCAGCCCATCTGTAACTAAATTAATCCATAATATCTGTATTGCTATAACCGGGAGAGGCAAACCTGCCAGCAATGCAATAAATAAAACCAAGATTTCAGCAAGATTGCTTGAGAATAAATAGTAAATGAATTTTTTAATATTTTCATATATGCGGCGGCCTTCTTCCACTGCTGAAACTATAGTTGAAAAATTATCATCTATTAGAACCATTTCCGAGGATTCCTTTGCGACGTCTGTGCCAGAGCCTACTGCAGCGCCTATGTCAGCTTTTTTTAATGCAGGAGCATCATTTACTCCATCGCCCGTCATTGCCACGATATGGCCTTTTTTCTGAAGAGCTGAAACTATTTTTAATTTATGGGAAGGATTTACTCTTGCGTATATGGATATGTCTTCCACTATCTCTGACAACCTTTGCGTTGATAATTTATCCAGTTCCTCGCCTGTTATTATTTTTCCATGCAAGCCTATCTGCGAAGCTATTGCCTGCGCTGTTAATTTATAATCTCCTGTAATCATAACCACTTTTATGCCTGCTTTCCTGCATGTTTTAATTGATTCGTAAACTTCCTCTCTTGGAGGGTCTATCATCCCTATCAATCCTGTAAACACTAAATTTTTAGGATTCTCGTCTTTTGAATAGGCGAATCCAAGAACACGCAAAGCATTATTGGCCATTTCATGATAAGCATTTATTACTGATTCCCTGTCTTTTCTGTTTAGTATTGTTTCCCGGCCATTCCTGTAAGAATATTTGCACATGTCTAAAATTTTTTCTGGAGCGCCTTTAACATAAGATATTTGGTTTCCATCAACCAAGTTTAATGTAGCCATGTATTTTTTATCCGAATCAAAAGGGCTTTCCTTTATTCTTTTGTAATTGAAATTAAAATTTAAATTTTTAGATGCAACTATCAATGCTTTTTCCGTAGGGTCTGACACTCCGTCAATAGTGGCATTATTGCATAATGAAGCTATTTCAAATAATTTTGAGAATTCCCTTTTGTCTATTTCTTTTTTGTTATATAATAATTTATTATCTTTAATGTCAACCAATTTATTATTCATATACAATAAAGTGGAAGCCATTTCATTTTTTGTTATTGTTCCTGTCTTATCAACGCAGATTACTGATACTGATCCAAGAGTTTCAACTGCAGGCAATTTTCTTATTAATGCATTTCTTTTAAGCATCCTTTGGGTTCCTAATGCCAAGGTTATTGTTATTACCGCAGGCAGGCCTTCCGGGATGGCTGCAACTGCCAATGATAGCGAAGCTAAGAACATATCAACTGCATTTTGGTTCCTAAAATAGCCTAAAAAGAATATTAATGCAGTAATTATTATAATACCTAATGTTATATGGAAACCGAATTGCTTCAGCTTTATTTGCAATGGCGTCGGCTGCTCTTCCACTTCCTGTATTGAAGAGGCTATTTTCCCCAATTCTGTTTTCATTCCTGTATCAATTATTACTGCCTTTCCGCGGCCATAAACACAGGTTGTTCCTGAAAATAAAATATTATTTTGGTCTGCTATCTGAACATTTTCCGATTTGATTACGCTTGATACTTTGTCTACAGGCGTTGATTCCCCTGTCAAGGTTGATTCATCAATTCTTAACGAAGAAGATTCAATTATTCTTGCATCTGCCGAGATTTTAGAGCCTGACTCTATTATTATGATATCACCGGGAACTAGGTCTGAAGCTGGGATTAGTTTTTCTTTTCCTTCTCTGATTACTACTGCATTAGGGGCAGCAAGTTTTTTTAGAGCCTGTATTGATTTTTCCGCCTTGTATTCCTGTATAAATCCAAGAATTGTGTTCAGAATTATTATAGCCAGTATTATGATTGTATCTGTTGTTTTTCCGAACAAGAAGGCGATTATTGAAGCTGCCATCAAAACATAGATTATGAAGCTTTTAAATTGATTTAATAATATTTTAAATATGGAGATTTTATGGATTTCTTTTATCTGGTTTAAGCCGTATTTTTTTAATCTTTCTCCCGCTTCTGCATCTGTCAAGCCATTCATACTAGAATTTAATTCCTTCATGACCTCTTTGATTTCTTTGCTGTACATATGAATAAGATATTTTAAAGATTTATAAGGCTTTTTATGATGGGGGACTACATTTTTTATTTTTGTAGGCGCCTAATTACCTATAAGAATTCCATTTCAACTATCATCCTGTCATAAGTGGGATATTCTTCAACTATGGCTGGCTTTAGATTTAAAGATTTTAATTTATTTTTATATTTTTTTAATATTTGTTTTGATGTTATTAATCTGTCTTTATCTTCTATCAAGTATTTTTCCTGTATTAAATTTTTCAATAGTTTTTTTGTTTTTTCAGGGTTATTTGTGTATATTGCATTTCTTATCAATGTCCCATCTTTTGTTATCTTATCAAATTTAGTTGCTATGGTTTTTGCCCTTCTTTTAATCCTATTTGTTAACTGGACTTTATCTTTTAATCTTGCTGTGCAGTAATGCGTTGGAATGCCGTTCTTTTCAGCATATCTCAATAATTTTTTAGCCAATTCTTCAGAGCCTTTTATTCCATATGAAATGCTGTCTTTTGTTTTATACCCCAATATATCTAATTTTGAAACTGTTGAATCACTCCTTTCCAATTCATTTAAGTTCAAGAAATCAACATTTCCTTTTATAAAATCTATGAGCTGTTTTGTCTGCTTTTCCATTTTTGGTATAACTGGAATTTCTATGCCTACTTGCCATTTAAATTTTTTAGCCAGAAGAATTCTATCCCATTCTTTTTTGTTATTTATATTTGGGTGGAACCTTATTTCGTCCAATCCGGAGTTATAAAGTTTTTTTAATGTTTTTTCACTGACTAATATTAAAGGCGTATAGAGATGGATGTGGAATTTCTTTCCGAATGTTTTTTTTAATAATTTTATATAATAAATTGTTTTATTTAATTTTGTCAGGGGATCTCCGCCTGTTATTCCTGCGCCCTTTGCTCTTGTTAACCTTGCCTCTTCCATTAAATCTTCAGGGAATTTTATTTTCCATTCATTTGCATATATTGCATCTTTTTGAGATTTCTTTTCTGAAACAGGGCAGAAGAAACAGTTTTGCCTGCATAGCCCTGTTATGAAAAATACTAACTTTTGCCCTTTAACGCATAATTCACATCCTTTTGCCAAATTCCCTGATTTGAATGAGTAATAGCTTGTCTTTTGCATATTCAGATTATTTTTTATTGGTATATTTAAGGCTTATGATAGAAAGGTTTATAATATATTTTAAATGGAGAAAATACAAGCGCGAGTAGTATAGTGGTCAGACTTTAAGGACCAATATTCCGGCCTTCCAAGTCGGAGACCCGAGTTCAAATCTCGGCTCGCGCACTTTTTAAAATGCCGAAAAACAAAGAAACAATAATGGTATTTTGCGCGCACAATGATGATCTGGAAATAGGGGTTGGGGGAACTGCCGCAAAATATGCCAAAGAAGGAAAGGATGTAATAAGCGTTATATTCAGCTTTGGCGAGATGAGCAGCCCCTGGCTAAGGAAGGATATTTTAATCAAGGAGAGGGTTTCAGAAGCCAAGAAGATTGCCAAATTTATAGGCGTGAAACAGTTTTATTTCTTAGGCATAGAAGACCTGAATTTTGAGGCTGATGTTGAGAAAAAAAATTCCAAGGATAAAATCAAGAATTTGATATTGAAATACAATCCTGTGAAAGTATTCACGCATTCTTCATTAGACCCGCATAAAGACCATAAAGTTGTCAGCAAGGTTGTTGAAAGCGCTTTGGAAAATATTAAAAAAGAAATACCTTTATTTGCCTTTGAGATTTGGAATATCAAGAATGAAACGCATCCAAGAATGTATGTGGATATTTCTGAAACTTTTAACAAAAAGATTGAAGCCATAAAAAAATTCAAGAGCCAAAGGCATTACACTTATCCGTTATTGATTCCTGTTTATTTCAAGGCAAGAATTATTGGGTTATTAAATGGATATAAATATGGAGAGAGATTTTATAAAATAAGGTAATACTGAAGAGGACATAATTATTTTTTGGAAAAATAGCAATATCGGTATCGGCTTTAAATAAGCTAAACCGATACATTTAAAAACTTTATTTATAAATATTTATATTATTACTTACAAAGACATATAAATTATTTCTTATTCTCTTTTTCTTTTGAAGCTAATTTTAAATGTTCATGTGTTAATTTAAAACGGGCTGCAATTAACCTTAATACTCTTTGCGTAAACCTTAAAACTCTCCCTAAAATATTAAACTTTGCCAGCTTGGCTTCTTTGGCTAATTTTGCCTCTTCTTCCAAAGTTCTAGCTTCCCTTTCTATTGTTACAATTGTGTGGGTTATCTGCTGGGCCTGGATTACCTGCCTTTCCAAAAGCAATTCCGCAATTGTCGCATAAGCCCTAAATAATAAATATACAGGGAAGACAGCCAATATATCCAACCAATATAATTTGATAAATTTCTTCTTGTTTCTTAAGTGAGTATATTTAAAGATTAAGTCTATTACAAAAACTGCAACAACAAAATAGTCAAAAATAACAACATAACCGTGATAATCTTTAAGTATATCTGTTGTAAAATCCAGAACTATAAGAATTAATAGTATAATTATTAAAACCGGTATTAACTTATTAACAATCACCTCTAATTTTTCCAATAGCTTTTTCATTATATTATTTGAGATAGTTTAGTATATAAAGATTTTTGATGAGGCAAAACCAAAAGATTTATAAGATTAAACTTGTTTTATAATAAAATGGAAACTATAACAATACCTAAAGCAGAATATAGCACATTAAAAAAGAAGGCTGAATTAAGTGAAAGTTTATTAATTAAATTAGTTAGAGGGTTAGAAGACATAAGGAAAGGCAAAATAAAGCCTTGGAAAAAGGCTGTTATAAATTAATTCTTTTTTTAATCTCTTCCCTGTAAAAAGGTATTAATACCTTTATTGAATCAATTGTTTTCTGTTGGTCTTTTTTATCGCTAAGTGCTATTACAAATACAACCACATATTCATCATAAATAAGGTAATAAAACCTATAACCTTTAACTTTCTTTTCCCTAAAAAACTTATAGCCTAAAGGCTTACCAACATAAGGGTTTATTTCCAATTGCTCTATTTCTTTTTCAATCTGTATTTTTATAGATTTATCTAATTTATAAAAATCTTTGTCAAATTCTGATGTTGTATATATTTTGTATATTTTCATCTCTTTTTATTATGAGCGGGCCTGATCGGATTTGAACCGACGACCTCCTGCTTAGAAGGCAGATGCGCTATCCAGGCTGCGCTACAGGCCCATAGTTTTAGTAATTTTAAAGATGTTTATAAACCTTACTAAGCATAAAGTTTTTAAAGATTAATCTAAGTTTATTTGCATATGGATTTCAAAAAGATAGAAAAGAAATGGCAGGATAAATGGGAGAAAAATAAGGTTTTTGAAGTTAAAGAGGATTCCAAGAAAAAGAAATATTACTGCTGCGAAATGTTTCCTTATCCTTCCGGCTCTGGCTTGCATATGGGCCACGCTTTCAATTATACCATAGGGGATATTTATTCAAGATTCAAGAGAATGAATGGGTTTAATGTCCTTTATCCGATGGGCTATGATTCTTTTGGGTTGCCAGCGGAAAATGCGGCAATAAAGGCAAAATCTCACCCCAAAATATTTACAGAGAATGCCATAAAAAATTTCATTAAACAACAGAAAGCATTGGGATTGAGCTATGACTGGAGCAGAATTTTATCAACATGCAATCCAGATTATTACGTATGGAATCAATATTTCTTTTTGAAATTCATGGAGAAAGGACTTGTTTACAGGAAAAAAGCCCCTGTTAACTGGTGCCCTAAATGCGAGACTGTTCTAGCGAATGAACAGGTGCATAATGGAAAATGCTGGAGACATACTGAAACACATGTTGAGATAAAGCAATTAGAGCAGTGGTTTTTCAAGATAACAAAATATGCTGATGAACTTTTAGAGGATTTAGACAAAATACACTGGCCTGAAAGAATAAAAGCCATGCAAAGAAACTGGATTGGGAAAAGTTACGGGACTGAAATAAATTTTAAGATAAATAATGAGAATTGGCCTATATTCACAACAAGGCCTGATACAATTTACGGAGTAACATTCATGGTTGTTTCCGCCCAGCATGCAAGATTAAATGAATTAGTCACTAAAGAACATAAAAAAGAAGTTGAAGATTTTTTAAAAAAAATAAAATCAACAAGCGGGAAAGATATTGAAGAGTTAGAGAAAGAAGGAGCGTTTACCGGAAGTTATGCTGTTAATCCTGTAACCAATGATAAGGTTCCTGTTTACACAGGTAATTTTGTTGTGGCTGAATACGGATCCGGGATGGTAATGGCTGTTCCTTCACATGACCAAAGGGATTTTGAATTTGCAAAGAAGTATAAAATTCCCATTAAGGTTGTTATCCAGCCTGATTCGTATGAACTAAACGCAGGAAAAATGTCAAGGGCTTATACTGGAGAAGGAAATTTAATTAATTCCAAGGAATTCAATGGCACAAGAAACACAGATGCTATAAAAGAAATTTCCGAATATCTGGAAAAGAAGAAATTAGGAAAAAGAGTAATACAATACAAATTAAGAGATTGGCTGATATCAAGGCAAAGATACTGGGGCACCCCAATACCCATTATCTACTGCGATAAATGCGGGATAGTTCCTGTTCCTGAAAAAGACTTGCCTGTTATATTGCCTGAGAAAGTTAAATTTGGAGGGGGCAATCCTCTGAAAACAAATGAAGAATTTGTGAATGTAAAATGCCCAAAGTGCAAAGGCAAAGCTAAAAGAGAAACAGACACTATGGACACTTTTGTTGATTCCTCATGGTATTATATGAGATACTGCGATTCTAAGAATAAAAAAGAAGTTTTTGATAAAGACAAAATAAAATACTGGATGCCTGTAGACCAGTATATTGGAGGAGCAGAACACGCATGCATGCATTTAGTTTATGCAAGATTCTTTACCAAGGCTTTGAGGGATTTGGGCTTTGTTAAATTTGGCGAGCCTTTCACTAATTTATTCAACCAGGGAATGCTTCATGGAAGCGACGGGCATGTAATGTCTAAATCACGCGGAAACGTGGTTCTTCCTGAAGAAGTTTCTGAGAAATACGGAATAGACACTGCAAGATTTTTCTTGGTTTCTATTGCTTCTCCTGATAAGGATTTGTTATGGAGCGATGAAGGGATAGAAGGAAGCTTGAAGTTTATAAATAAGGCTATTAATTATTACGAGAATGTAAAAATTGGAAAAACAAGCAAGAAGGTTGAAAGCAAATTAAACAAGGCAATAATTGAAATAACCAAAGACATTGAAAACTTTGACTATAATTTTGCTATAATTAATTTAAGGCAATTGTTTGAATCCTTTGAAGATGAAATGTCTAAAGAGGATTTAAAGATATTTTTGAAATTATTGCACCCTATATGCCCCCATATTACCGAAGAATTATGGGAGAAATTAGGGAAAGGGTTTATCTCTTTAGAAAAATGGCCTGCTGCTGATGAAAGCAAGATAAATGAAAAGATAGAATTCTCTGAAGAAGTATTGAATAATTTAATATCTGATATCAGGTCTGTTTTGGAATTGACTAAGATTGAAAAACCCAAGAAAATCACTTTATTCTTAAGCGAGAAATGGAGATATGATTTCTTTAATAAATTTAAGAAAGAAATCGAGAAGACTAGGAACGTTGGAGATTTGATTAAGAAATTAATTGTTAAAGGCCATGAACAGGACATATCCAAATTAATACCTATGCTGATAAAGAATCCTGTCAAGGTTCCTAAGTTTGTTTTAAGCTTGGATGAAGAATTTAACATATTAAAAGAAAATAAAGCCCATATTGAAAAAGAATTTTCCTGCAAAATTGAAATTTTAAAAGCCGATGATTCCAAAGAAGTGAAAGGCAAACAGGCTAATCCCGGGAAGTTTGCTATACTTGTGGAATAAAAATAAAAAAAAGAAAAGTCCTATTTAAGTTAGTTTATTCATCTAGGTTTTCGCAAGCAATCTGGCTAATTCATTGAATTCTTCTAATGTTAAAGGCCTATCTACATGAAATGACGACATTTCATCACTAATTATACCGTTATGGTAATTAGTTTCTATATTATCTTCTTGGAGACTATAGCCGTTCTTGACTTCAAAATCAATATTCATTTCTATTGTTTTCTTACAAAAATCACCGACTGCCTTCCCAACTAAGCTTTGGTGGGTATCAGATATTAATCCTGCAAGTTCATCTATTGAATCAGTAGAACTATCATATAAACCATCAAACTTATCTTCAAGAAAACTGCTATATACGTCTACATGGTAAGAAGTGCAAACTTTTCCGCTTAAATCTTCTCCTACAAACTTTTTTAAATCTTCTCCTACTGACTTTTTGTAGTGTGTTGTATCAACATGTATATAAAATGTATTCTTGCCTTTTATTTTTTTAGTTTCCATTTTTTGTTTTCCTCCTGTAATTTTATTACTATTCAGTAGGAAGTAACTTATATATTAATATTATTGCCCCCTTAGGGGGTCGTAGTAGAAAGATTTATATATAAAATACCATTTCTTTATTCATGGATACTAAAATACTAGAAGATATAGGCTTTACAGAAGGGGAAACTAAAGTTTATCTTTCTTTGCTTAAGATGGGAGCTACTAAGACTGGACCATTGGCAAAAGAGGCTCAAGTATCCTCTTCAAAAGTCTATAAAATACTTGACAGACTTATAAAAAAAGGATTAGCAGGTCATGTAACTAAAGGTAATATAAAGTATTTCACCGCAATGGGACCTAAAAGGGTCTTGGAATATATAGAAGAAAAGGAGAAAAACCTGCAAGAAAAAAAAGAAATAGTAAAACGAATAATACCTCAGCTGGAAATGGAGCAAAAGCTAGCGGGAAAAAAGACAGAGGCAGTTATCTATGACGGCTTCAAGGCTGTTACTAATTTTTTCAGAGGAATACTTGATGATCTTAAGTCAGGCGAGGAATATAAAGTTCTAGGAGCAACTTACGGAAATATACCTGGATTAAGAGCTTTCTTCCATAATCATCATCAAAGAAGAGTAGAAAAGAAAATCAAGCTAAAAATGCTTGCAAATTATGATATAAAGAACAGTATCGAAAAGACAACTTACAAGAATGCTGAAATAAGATTCCTACCTCAATACTTAATCACCCCTATGGAAATTGTTTTCTATAAAAATAAAGTATTCATCGTCTTATGGACAAAATCACCAGTTGGATTTCTTCTTGAGAATGAAGAAGCTGCCAAAAGTTTCAGGGCATATTTTGATACTTTTTGGAAGATTGCAAAATGAATAAAATCTACTTTTTTATAACTTCAATCCAAATTGAACCTTAAAATAGGTTTAAATAGTTTTAATATTTCTAAAACATATGGCAGAAGAAAAGTTTATACTATTGTCGTTGGAAGAGAAAAAGTCCAAGGAATTAGCGCAGGTTATTTCCAGCAATACTTCCAGAAAGATTTTAGATTTATTAGCCAAGAAGGAATATTCTGAAACAGATATCGCCAAAGAACTAAATATACCTTTGTCAACTGTCCATTATAATACCCAGTTATTACTGAAGAATAACTTGATTGAAATTAAAGATTTTTTATGGAGCGAGAAAGGAAAGAAGATTCAATTGTATAGATTGGCAAATAAATTAATAATTATTGCGCCTAAAGGAGAGAATAGTTTTATAGACAAAATAAAAACAATAATTCCTGTTGCTTTATCCGGGTTTATAATATCAGGGGCAATATACTGGTTTAATAAGCCTAAAGAAATTGTTGCGCAGAAAACAGAAATGATGCTGGCTGCACCAGCTTTAGACAGCACCAATGTTGTTTATAGCCAGCCTGCTTATGCTTTGTATTTTTTATTAGGAGTGATAATAACGATAAGTTTATATTTAATGGTTGATTATATCCGGAGAAGAAAATGAAAAAGATATTATTAATATTAATGGCTTTGTTATTAGTAACTTCTGTTTACGCTGAAGAATCAATAAGAATGCCTACGCCTATAGATGGCGCCGGTCTAGGGCAAAACCAGTTTTATTCCGTGGTTTTTGACGGAGAAGGCGATGCCATTGTTGCAGCAAAATTAAAAATACAGAATATCGGCAAAGATAATTTAAAGGAATTGAATATTGAAATTCCAGGGGAAAATGTAAGATTAGTCAATATTATGCAGGAGGTTATAAGATTCCAGAAAATATGCGGAAGCTATGACCCAAAAGGAAACTGCTCTTATTATTATGACCAGCAAATCTGGCCGCCTGAATATTATTCCATTGACAAAAATGCAGAGAAGTTATCTGAATCTGTGAAAGTAACTTTAAAATTACCAGTTGAATTAAAAGAAGATGAAACCGGCACAGTATTATTATATTATAAAACAGACAGTTATATTAAAAAAAGTTTAGGCATATTTAATTTTGATTTTGAAACTATAAAATGGAGTTATGATACTGACAAGATAAGGGTTGCGGTTAATGTACAGCAAGATTTATATTTGGAAGGAGTAAAAGGGAAAATTGAATACCAGAATAATTTTGCTACTGCTGAAAAAGCTTTGGTTTCTGGAGTTCAAAGTGCTGATTTACAGCAATTCTCAAGCCAGATAGAATGGCAGCAAGGAATTGTAAAAGAAGCTTCTGGATTAGATCCTTATGAAAGTTTCCATGCAAAAGGGAGATATGCTGAAAGCTGGCTTAATTTAAACAGAGGAAGCATTGGCACAGGAATCTTAATTACTATAATTATTTTAGGATTATCATATTATTTTGTTTATAGAAAGATAAAGAAAGCTAAAGGAAATATTGTTTTGAAATCTATTAGTGTTGGAGTTATTTCAGGCATAGTATCTATTGCTTTATGGATTTTGATAAGTTTCTTGCTAGACTGGATTAGGCAATTTATTTATTACCAATATAGCAGCTTATTGACTTTGCTGATTGTTTTGATAGTTGGGATAATATCTCTTGTTTTAATATTTGGACCTGCTTTGTATTTCGGATTTAAACATGGATTTATGAATGGAATCTGGTGCTTAGGAGCTTGCTTGGTAACATTAATGATTATGGGAATTGTTGCAATTATTATTTTTAGCTTATTGCAGCAAAATCCTGTTCCTATTTATTTTACAAGAGGCATGATGGAAGCGGCTGTTAAATAAATTTATATTTTAAAACTTTCTTTTTCCTTTAATTTGAAGCTTATGAGGGTTTGTGGCGTATACTTCATTTATATTTATTGCATTATTTTTTATATTAAAAGTATCAATTATACCTCTTATACAATAATCATCAAGAGAAAATGGCCCTGAAAATTTTTCAGTTAAATTTTTACTATCATCTGCAAACCTATGAGCTATGGCTGCCCATTCTTTTCTTTCTTTAACCCATAATATAAGAAAATCTTTATAATCTGTTTTTAAATTATTCAATGGATAATGAAAACATGTGGTTGGATATCTTTCATCTGAATCAAGGCGGGTTAGCATTAGTTCATCAATTCGCTTGAAACCACATTCAGGGGTTACTCTTTTAAGGATATCATATCCATAGTATCCTTTCTTTATTTCATCAGGCATTTCTTCTAATTTTCCTTTTAGAGGGATTGTAATTTTGTGAAATTTACCATATTCTCCATCATACCTCATTTTTAACATGCCTAATACAATTTGTTCTATTGCCATTTTATTTTAAATTTATATCGCACGATTGACCTCCCCTTCAATAATTGCTTCTAGTTCCCATTTATTTTCTCTATAGATTAGAGTAAGATTTACATTTCCATTAAAATAATAGTTATCTATATCAGACATATGATTTGTGTAAGATGAAAAGGCATCTTCCCCAGCTGAGAATACATGGAAGCAACAATTTTTTTTAATTGAATTTTGATTTGCGTCGATTGTATTTTCAATAAGTTCTCTTATTACTTTTTTAAGAACAGGAACATATCTGCTTTCAGAATCTATATTACATGGGCAAGAAAAATCTCTGGGATATTCAGCAATATCAAGATTATGTGGCACAAGATAATAAGAACCATTCCTTTCTTCCATTTGCTTATCTGCTAATAATTTTCTTTCGATTTCATTTATTAAACTCATTTTTTCCATTCCTTTTATATTTTCATAATTGAATGTTTTGATTACCATAATAGGCAGTATAAACAAAGTATTATTTAAAACAGGAATTCCTTTTTTTAGGACATAATGCACAAAATCTGCAAAAATAGGTTATTTTTTAATGGTTATATTTTAAGCAATTTAATGCCTAAAAAATGCTAATAATTAAATTTAATAGGATAAGATGGTAATATTTATATTATAAAGTTTATAATGTCCTATATAGAAATAGTAATGTTTTTAAATACAAATTAATAATAAAATCTATGGATGCAAAGGATTATGCAATATTAAGGGAACTTGACATAAATTTCAGGCAAAGCTTTTCATCTATCGGTAAAAAAGTAAAATTATCTAAAAATTCTGTTGCCCTTAGGTTTGAAAAGCTCAAAGATTTGATGCTTCATAATGTCACAGGGATAAATAATGAGTTGATTGGGCAAACAATGGTTAAGGTTTACTATTCATTTGACTTTTATGATGAAAAAACAGAAAAAAATATAATAGAATATATAAAAAATAATTCTAATATTATGTGGGCTGCCAGAATGTATGGTCCTTATGATCTGTGCATAGCTATTTTTATTGATGATCTTCACCCACTAATTTCAGAGATAAACAGATTTAACAAAAAGTTTTCCTCAAAAATAAACCAAAAAGAGATGCAAATTGTATATAAGCAGATTTTTTTCAGGAATAATTTTATACATAACCAACCGGTGCTTCAGTCATATAAGCTTGTCAAGATAGATAATAAGGTAATTTTAAATGATTCTGAAAGAAAAATTCTCAAGACAATCAAGTACAATCCTAGGATGAGCATTATCGAAATCGCTCAAAAAACTAATTTAACCCAGAAAACTGCTTCCAATTATTTAAAAAAACTTCAAAAACTAGGCGTAATAACTGGTTATTTTATGACTCTTAATCCAATTAAATTTAATTTAAATACTTTTAAATTAATGATCCAAATCCAAAACTTAAAAGACCATAAGGAATTTGAGGCATATCTGCAATCCATTAAAAATGTCCGTTACGTAGCAAAAATGCTTGGTCTATGGGATTATGAGATTGACCTTGTTTACCAAAATATAAATGATTTACAGGCACAGATTGAGATGATAAAACAAAGATTCCCTAATGTTCTTAAAAAAATATCCATATTAAGTATGGGGAATAGATTAGTTACAAATGACAATTTTTTCGGCTTGTAAATATGCTTATTATAACATTTTGCAGACATAGCTTTATTGTTATCACTATCAAAAGGTTTATAAATTTTACTTAACTAATATATTTAAGATGGACTCATTAGAAATTATTTTAGGGAAAGTTGAATGCTTAAAAAGAGATTTATCTGCTGAAATTGTTGTTCAGGCAGAAGAAGGGCATTGGGAAGAAACAGGGGGATACCATGAAATAGAGCATCTTGACTGGATTGAAGTATTTGACAGCCCTAAAAGCAGTTCATATGTTGTCGATCAACCAAGGATAACAGAACCTGACACCGAAAAAAGAGAATTAGCAAAAATGGGATTGCAACAAATCTATGATTTCAGCAATTGGTACAGCGCAAAATATGCTGCTGGAAAAGCAATTGAATTACCTCAAAAAGTAGATTCTGATTTAGCCGAATGGGTAAACACTTTATCTTCAGAATTAACTCTTATTTTTACACCTAATCCAACAGAAGAAAATATCATTAAAGCAAATAAAGCTCGTGAAGATTTGAATTGTTTGTATGAAATAGTGGAGGATAGACTAATTAGAGAATATATAGGGGATATACTAGAAAAAGGAGATAAAATTCTTTTAGATGAGTTTCAACGCGGTACAGAATTAGATAAAGAAGAATTGAAAAGAATATATCATAAAAAATTAGATAAAGTAAAGCCTTCAGAAACAGATATTCGTGTAGCTGGGAAAGAGTTAGGTTATTCTGATTTAAGAATCTGGAGCAAACTCAATCCACTTAAAACAGCTTTTGTCGGACTTAGTGCAGCATCAGGCATTGGGTATACACTATTTGATTATATCTTTAACTAAAAAGGTATATTTTTAAAATAAATTTCTTAATTGTCCTAAAAATTATGCTTTCTATTTTAAATATAAATTTGATATTCTACCAGTTATGGAAAAACCCATATTCAGAAAAAAACAGAATGGACCAAATGGGATTAAAAATGGAAAAAAAATTGAACGAAAAACACTTCAATATAATATTGAAATGAATTTAAATGCCTGCTGGCAGGAAGAGTTGCCATCTGATGAATTGATATGCAGAAAGATAACTGATGAACAAATTATTTCTGCACTTAAAAAATTAGGCATAGAAAAAGAATGTTATTTCAAAGAAACAGAAGGTAAAGAACTATCTCATGCTAATTTCTTAGGACTATTAACAATAAGAGGGCGAGAGTATAATATTTCTACAATAAATGGAATGGATGGGAGCATATTAGATAAATATGGATTGCAAGAAGATAAAGAATGTTATAATCCTGACAAAAAGTATTCATGTAATAAGACAATTGTACTAAAAGGGAATTTTGAAACTGAATGCTCTGAAAAAGGAGAAAACATAGATACAGATATTCTACTTAGGGTAAAAAAAGTAGTTTATAATGAATATGAAAAATTGTGAGGAATTAAAATGAGCTTAGATGAAAATATAGAAAAATATGAAGAAGATATGACTTTTGCAACCGCACACAAAACTGAAGAGTATGATGATGTCTTCAACTGGGTGCAAACTAGTGACGAAGACATAATTCAAGGGCTAAAGGACCTGGGAAATCTTAAAAACTGCAGTTTCGAACAATACAGAGAACCGCCATTCTTCTCAGGCATAATCGGCAGGATTACAATTGGAAACCAAGTTTATGATATAGGGAGAAACACTTGCTATGAGCGCTGTTTTGAGGAATCTTCTGCCATAACATTATATCTGGCAGGAGGAAAAGTGATAGAACTCGGTAATGAGGAAGAAGCTAAGATGCACAAAGGCAACTTATATATGGTTAAAAATGCAATAGAAGGGAAATATTCACAGAAATAAAAAATGACCTACCTAATAATTGAAGGTTTAACCAAAATTATATTAAAAAATTTATATGAAAAAGAATATAATTTAGCATATAAGAAAGGCAGTGAGTCATATTATTTTGATGATAAATGCAATGTTCTTATTTATACAATTAAAAAAAGCAAATCTAAATATTACATGCTTGATATAAAAGAAACCAAGAAAAATAATATGTGCACTTTCAGCCTTTACCAATTTAATAAAGAACCTATTAAAAAATTTATGGTTGATTTTGATTCTTATGGTATTATACATAATAAAGCACTTGCAGCCAGAATGTTTAGAACTTTTAGAGATAATGACAAGATTATAGAGGGAATTATTAAATAAATTTATTTAACCTGACCTGCTCTAAAGACTTTAGTAATTTGCTTTGCTCCAATAAATTGTCAATTTTGTATTTGAACTTTTAAGCCTTTATAACCCGTATAAGTGCGCGACACGCGACAAGTCCGCACAACCTTTATATATTAAAAATAAAAACTACTTATATGGAATTAAATATAAATCTGGAATGTTTCTTGAAACATCCTTTCCATTTTTATTTTGATAAACAGATTAGATATGAAATAATTAAAAAAGTTAAAGATAAGTCAAAGTTTGATAATAGAACATTGAATGAATTTTTGGTAGGCAAAACAAAACATGGATTAAGATTTGTAAACCACAAAACATTAACAAAATTGTTGAAGGCTTCAAATTTAAAGCCTAAAGATATAGAACCACACATATTATATATAAAAAGAGGATGGAGTAATAAAGAGTTAAAAATAAAGTTACCGATAAAGGCAAGTCCAGAATTATCTTTATTGGTTGCAAAAACTATGGGAGATGGTTCTATACTTTCAGACTTTAGATTCGGTTATACAAATAATAATTATGGTTTAATTAAAGAAGTTATAAATTATGTTAATAAAGCTATAGGCAAAACAAAACCTTATATAGAATTTAGAAATGAGAAAAATGATTGTTATGAAATAAAATTTCCTTCGGTTGTTGGTTATATATTAGCTCTTGCTGGAGCACCAAAGGGCTATAAAATTTTAAATAAATTTGATATACCTTTATGGATAAAAAATGGAGATAAAGCTGTCAAAAGTATGTTTATAAGAGGTATTTTTGATGATGAAGCTTGTGTTAACCAAAGTAAAAATTCTCGCAGAATAATATTTGCAATGGGTAAACTTAAGAAATATAAAAATTCACTTAAAAAATTTTTAAACTCTATAAGGAGTTTATTAATGGAATTTAATATTAATTCTTCCACTATAAATATACAAGAATTTTATAAAGACAGGGTAATGCTGAGATTTACAATCTATAGAAAAATAAATTTTGATAATTTTATAAAATATATAAGATTAAGCCATTTAGAAAAAAGAAATAAATTAAATAAGATATCAAAAAGCTATAAAGATATTCATGAAACGAAAAATACTATTTTTGATATAGTTAAAAATTCTCGAGAATCCCTAAAGATTTCTAAAATCGCTAAAATTACAGGCATAAAGTATGATGCTATAGAATATAATCTATTAAATTTATATAATGAAGGTAATATAAATAGAACAAAAATAAAAAACTATTGGGTGTGGTTCGCTAAATAAATTGTTTTAGCGAGGTTTGACATTTTAAATTTCTAACCAATAAGCTATTTTTTAATAAATCAGGTAGATCTATATTGAATCTTTTAATTATTTCATTTTTAGCATAATTCAATGTTTCTTCTATTGAATTAAATATTACTGGCTTGCTATCCAAAGCATTTTTAGCACCCATCCCAGTAACCCATACACCTAAAGGAGCTGTGTATTCTGGTGTTTCAAACCTTATAACTAAGCAAGAAGCTTGTTTTTTAATTTTATTTAAAAATTCTAGCAACTTAAGACGCGGTTGGTAATAACCGCCAGCAGTATTTACGGCATAATTCTTTCTGCCATTATAATCTTCATAATCTGATGCAACTTCCAATTTGCCTGAAAAATTCCAAACAGATTTTGGCAAATATAACTCAAATAACTCATAACCCCAGATATTAGGAGATAAAACAATAAAATAGTAATTGCCAAAATAATTCCCGCTATAAAATTCATAATTCTCTATAAGATTATAATTTTTTATATTATTAAGAATATCTTTACTTATTGTATCTATAGTTGCAACAATGCTCCATCTTGTCGGGACTAATCTTCTGTCTTTTTTTAATCCGAAGATTCCTAAAGATAATAATTTAGACAGCGTATGCTCATCAAAGTTATGCTTGTATAGATATGTTATTGCTTCTGTTGATTTTAAGTCATTATCAGTATATATTTTCTCAATTTTATTGTCAATTTTTACATTGCTTGTTATTTTAATGTTTTTTAATTGAGCTATTGGACCTGAAGGGAAGGAAATCTTATCCAGATTTATATTTTCATTATTCGGCTTTTTTTCCAGGTTAATTTCTATATCAACCGGCTTTAAAGACATAGTAATTTCCTTTGCAATTTCCAAGAATTTAGTTTCTTTTCTTACATCATAAATAGAAGCTTTGAACTTTGAATTTATCAGAGAAGCCCTTAAGGAAACAATATCATCAATTTGGTATTTATTATCGTACCAGTAATTTGGGGAATCATATATCCATGCTTCATCTATTCTTTCCGGAGGGGATAAAATGCCAACGTTTAATATTTTTTGATTTATATTTGAGCCTATAAAAACTGAAGGTGGTGAAGCTCCTGAGAAGTCTTTATCTATGTTTTTATTTGACTTGAACAATTCTCCGTATTCTCTTTTTCCCTTGAATTTTATAAATTCCATTAAGAGAATATATTTTTAAGATTTATAAGAATATATGTAATCTAATGCAAGGGATGCACCACAGTACCATAACCTATAAGCTGGTGCGTTAAATTGCCGGAATCCCTGACCCTAAAAGGGGCTATAGTTGGCTTAATAATATCTATAATTTTCCCATTTTTTAACACGGTGCCGTATTTTATATTAGACCTTAAAAAATTTCCGTTAGCTTCATGATATTTTAATAAATTTTCATTAAATATCCTGTTTTGGGACCCGTTCCAGTATTTTCCTGTTGTGAGGTATACAAATAGCTGAAGCGCAAAACCTTCTGTGCATTCCCCGAAAAAAGCACCATGCACATTTATATCTTGTTTTTCTTTCCCCTCTATAATGTTTGAAAGGCTTCCCCATGCATTTTTATCCAGTTCACCGCTTAATGATTCATGAGATTTCTGCATTGAATATAATATGTTCTTTTCTGGGAATTTTTTTAAATATTGGTTATCCTGGCCATTGGTTATTAAAATTGGGAGTTCACTGGCTTCTAAGATAGAAATTAAACCCCGTTCGTAGGCTTTATAATTTTCATTATTCAGAAAAAGCTCTTTT
>Ga0209541_10005833_pt1 | contig 21327 bp, 26 predicted proteins | sample RifCSPlowO2_01_FD_184027 | JGI IMG/M metagenome (GOLD analysis project Ga0209541, IMG submission 184027) | Groundwater microbial communities from Rifle, Colorado - Rifle CSP2_plank lowO2_0.1 (SPAdes) (version 2) | ecosystem: Environmental > Aquatic > Deep subsurface > Groundwater | place...
GAGCTTCCTGCCCTTAACACAGAGTTTGCAACCTTCAGCAATGCCATTCAGGCAGCATGATGCAAAATGGGTTTTTTGAACTTTGTTGGTTTTCATGAAAGATAGAAAGAAACAGGGCTTAAAAATTTACTTAGTGATAACTTGACAGGAAAACATTAGCATTTCATCTCTTTTATAAAAGGGCATTCTGCTAAATAGGATTCAAGGCTTATTCTTTTATCTTTTTTGATTTTATCTCTATATCTTCTATTTTTATCAACAAATTCAAATGCCCAGATTTTATTATTCTTTATGAGAATCTCGTTTCGTTTTGATGAATAGACCCTAGCATTAAAATAAGATATTTCAAAATTGTTTTTCCTCATTATTTTATAAATAAGGGGGATTTCTTTTTCAACATCAATTTTTTTATATTTTTTAAAAGAAGAAATATTTAAGTCTTTATCTGGATAAAGATAAAGATAGCTTACTTCTGATAAATCATTATTTGTATTACTAAAAAACTCATTAACATGTGGAATTGGTGTAGGCTTATACTTCAGTTTTTGCTGTGGTGAAGAAAATTTTATTTCAAGAGTATGGTAAACTCCAGCATAGGGCTTTTTAATAAAATTCTGCCAAAACTTCTCTCTTTCTGCTATTTTATATTTTTTTGCAAACATCTTCATAAACTCTCAGAAAAAAACTGAGATTCCTTATCACCTCATAATTATCACGAGATAAGAATATTTTTAAGGATTATTATAACACAAGATATATTATGCTGTTTTAACTTTTTCCTTTTTTGTAAAATCTGGAAAAAATCTTTCTTTTATAACTTCAATGTCTGTAGTACTGGCAATCTCTTCTAATTGCTTTTTAATTGAATTAAAAGTTAAGCTATCTTGCCTATCCCCTAAAAAGCTAATTTCTGCTTCATAACTTTCCAGTGTACGGAATCGTTTGTAAATAATTCCTCCTTCGCCTTCTATTTCAAAAATGTTATAATCTGCTCCGAAAACCGTTATGGAGATATCTCTCAATGAACCATGCTCTCTAAACGACAGCTTTAACTTAGAATTTGTATACAATACATTTTCTACTGCAAGCCCAATAAGATTACCTTCCAATTCCTCATATTTTTTATTAAATCTAATGCTATGCATCTTAACTTCTTTTAAGGATAAGATCTTTTCTTTATAAGAATTATTGTTATGCAAAATGATTAATAAACTGCTTACTTCTTCAAAGCCATCCTGTGGGCTATGACATCCTTCTTTTTTCCGCCAACCTCATGCTTTATTTCATGCGCAGCAATCTTTGCCTTTTTCAGGCCCGCCTCAACTGTTGACTTCTCCTTCTCAACTTTGTCTTTTTCCTTTGCCTCTTCTTTTTCCTCTTCAGGCTTTTCTTCTGCCTTTTTCTCTGCCTCTGCGCTTTTCTTTGCCCCGGCATCTGCCTCTTTCCTTTTATCCCTTTCAATATCCCATTTTATCTTTTCAGGAATTTCAGCCAGTTCAGCATAAACATCCCCATTCTTCAGCTTTTTTACCTTAACCTTAATTCTAGCAGGCGGCTTTTTAATCCCCCTGAACCATATCTCCTGGTTGAGGAATTTGTTTATTTTCACCTTTCTTAAATCCCTTTCCTCAACTCTCATGTGCCTTGCCAGAAATTCCTTTATGCTTTTTATTGCCTTATTTGCCCTTTTATATTTAGGAACTTTCAGCCACTTCCTTCTCAGAGGAATAACATATTCTCTTTCAAGCACAATATCAGATTTTTCCTCTGCCATTTTTTATTCTTCAGTTTCTGTTAATCTTAACCTAGATAGTCTTTTCTCATCCTTCTCGGCTTAATCCTTAATTTTGTCTGTCTCCAGTTTCTTCTTATTCTTGTCATCTGCGAAGGGTGCACTCTCTTGCCTACCCCATATTTTCTTATCACAGCCCAGAACGGAGCCCACTTGGTTCTCCTTCCATGCTTTGCATATTTTATTTTTCTCTGCTGTTTTTTCTTTATTCTTGATGTCATCTTGCGCTAATTTGTTTATGCTTTATTTTATGCTTTCTAAAAATTCAATTCCTTTCTTTGTCAGCTGCCTGCCCTTTTTCTTGCTTTTTGCCTGCTCAAGCAGCCCTTCCCTCTCTGCCTGCTGCAGTATTACTCTTATAATCTTTCCGCTGCTTTTCCTGAACTTGCTCGGCCTCATGCCCCTGTTTTGTTTCCCACCATATCGTGTCCTTAATCTGCCAACTCCCACTACTTTGTTTATGTAAATCTGCCTTAATATGCTTGCTGCCCTTTTATGCCAGAAATCCTTTTCAACAGAAGGCCTCTGCCTTGATACCCCTGTCTTTACAAAAACAGCCCATTCAGGCATTTTAAATTCAGGAAGATTCTTCAGCGCTTCTGCCAGCTTCATATTATACTTATCTCCTGGAATCTCATATACTGCCATTTTATACAAATTTTATTATGTCTATTTATTTACTTCACTTCTAATCAATAGCCGTGCTTTGCAGCACTAGAATGGCGCAAGCGCCATTAAGCTAAAATAATGCTGAATTATGCATTTATAAATGTTTTTGCCCCTTTCCTCACCTAACAGGCTTTCTCCACTTTTTCAGGAATATTGTAAACCCCACAATCCTGTAGGTATAATTCTTCCCAAGCTCATTTACTATATTTTCTGCGATAGCTTCAGCATTCTCCTTTTCATGCCCTGCGCCTTTCAGCAGGATAACCTTTACATTCTCCCTGTTGCTAAAGATATTCTTAATTCCCTGAATAGAGCCCTGCGTCAGGCCATTCTTTCCTATGTGTACTATTGCTTGCCTTAGTTTCATTTTAAGCTCTCTTCAAACATTTTAATCTCTTCTTTTTTAATAGTTATCTCCTTGAACTTCTTTACTCCAAATGTTCCTGTTTTCATGCCCTTGTCCTTGTAGATGCTGCTTCCCTTAAAAACATGCATCTTAACATCAGATTTGCTGTTTTTCCAGTCCCTGCTGTGTCTTGCGCAGAAAACAGCAGCCTCTCTTATGTCCATTTTGCTCACTCCTGCGCCTGCAGCCTTTATATTCACAAAAGGGCTGCCTGCAGCCTTTGTATGCAGGACAATCTCGCCTTTTCCTGCCTGCTCTACAACCTTTTCATTCTGTTCAGCATTCTTTCCTGCTACAACTGGTTTTCCCGAGGATGTTAAAAACTGCCTGAATTTTTTGCTTGTGCTGCCTGTATTGCCCATGCTATAAGCCATGAAAATGGCGTTTTTATATTTAACCTGGAAGAAAAATAAAAACAAAAATCAAAAATAAGCCCTAAAAATAACTCACGCTGCGAGCGATGATAAATCCTTAGAATCTTTCAGCTGTCTGCGCAGTTTATACCTTGTTTCTACAGCCTCGCTTTTTCTTATTTCCTTGGCTATCTCATCCTCGCCTGCTGCGATATAGTTCTCTGCCTGCCTCTCTGTTGTTATGTAGTATCTTTTGTTGTTTCCCATTTTTATCCTTTTTTAGTTTTTAAGCATTTATCAACAAGATTGAGGCATCTTTTTTTATTCCCAAATTTTAATTTTTTATATGCCTTATTGAAAGAAAGCCATTTGTAATTACTATGCTCCAGCCTGTCTATTTTTACCCTGGATTTTTTAGCCTCAACTGCAAACAATTTCCATTCCATTCCCTTTATGCTAAGTCTGTCTGCCAATTTTTTAGGGTAATCAAATCTTCCTTTTATGTGCATGTCAATAATCTTAACTGGCTTTAATCCTGTTTCCTCTTTCAGCTCTCTTTTTGCTGCTGTCCTGCTTGTCTCACCTTTCTCAATTCCGCCTTTAGGAAACTCCCAGCCTTTCCAGTGCAGGATGCGGTGCAGCAGAAGATATTTAATTTCACCTTCTTTTTTTCCCTTTTTTTCCTGTGCATAAACAACAAGAAAAACGCCTTTGCGATATTTGAGTTTCATTTTTTACATAAAGCCAAAGCATAAGTATTTTGTAAATCTGTATAGATTTTTACATTTGAAAAGAATTTGTTCAAATTATCAGTAAGCTCTCTTTTTGAATATTTTAATGATATTGCTATAACAATTACATCGCCTTTTTTAAACTCAACTGTTCTACCAAGATGAGTAACTTTTCTATCTTTCGTTATTGTATAAATCATCTCTACTCTTGAATTTCTGAAACGGGCATCATAAACTACATCTGTACTCTGAAGTCCAATTTGTTTAATAACATATATTAAGAATTTATCTAACAATCTATCTTTGTATGGCTTAACTAAATCTTTTTCGCTGGAATCGTCACGAAGACCATTTCCTATAATCAGAACATCATCTTTTTTCATGCTTTTCACAATACCACTTAGCATGTCATCTCTATCAAAATTTCCTAAAGTATTACCTAAAAGCAACATCAGATGATGATTGAACTTATTATCTCTAAACAAAGGAGTTACATTGTCTAAGTTTTCAAAATCAGAAATATTCCACTGAAATTCCAAAACTTCACTTAACTTTAACTCCCTAATCTTTTGCGCAGCTTTGTTTACCATGTAAGAGCTAATATCCACGGGACAATATCTTAAATTAAAGTGTTTTTTTAGTTCGCTTATAAATACAACTGCCTTCCGACCATCCCCACAACCCAAATCAACGAGATTATAAGACTTAAAAGGCAATATCTTTATTATTTCAGGTAAATTCTTTTTGATGAGTGAGATTTCCTTTTCAATTATGGATTTCTCATAATATTCATCTTCTTCTAAATCAAGAAAGCCTTGTGCTTGTTCTGGAGTAAGATACCATAATTTTGAGTCTGCAACATCCCAAACTTTTGTTTTTCCTTCTAACTTATATCCTCTCTTTAACAATTCTTTGAATATTAAATCATGAATTTTCATCTTTCTGCAAATTTCTCCAAAGCTTCTCTCAATTCCAAATGCGTTTCAGCATATTCTCTTAAAGAAATCCCTTTCATCACAGCATCAATCGCCTGCCTCATTCCCATTGCACCATACCTGCTTCCTCTTGGATTCCAGTGCACACCTCCACCGGCTTGTATCAGGATATTTCTTCCCAGATGCCTTATAAGGTAAGGCACATGCCTCGGATGCAGCCCCCCAGAGCAAACACCCAGCACAGGCTTTATTCTGCGCCAGTTCTGGCTGAGCCTTAGCTGCGTTTCTTTTACCCTGTAGCTTTCTATCTCTTCTTCCAGCTCATAAACATCAGAGATTCCGCCTTCAAGCTTGCCTATTCCTGTCCCAATGTGGAGGCTGTCAACCCCGATAAGCCTTGCAAAATCTGCCAGGACAATCATTCTTATTCCATGCTTTGGATTGCGCGTCATTGCAGCGTGCATTGCCCTGTGCGCATGTATAGCCAATTTTAGGTTGGCATTTCTCAGTGTTTGCAATGCAGAGAAGCCTGCTGTCATCATATCAACCATGATAAACTTGCCGCCTAAATCCTTTACAATCTGCGCCCTTCTCAACATTTCATTTGTCTCTGCTGTAACATTAACAAGATATGCCTTTTTCTCCCCAGTTTCTTCCCCTGCCTGGCTTGCTTTTTCAAGTGTTCTTGCCACCCTCTCCTCAAACTCATTGAATTTTTGCGAGGCAAGATTTTCATCGTCCTTGACAAAGTCGCATCCGCCAATCCAGCTTTCATACGCATTTTTTGCATGGTCCTTTGTTTTCAATCCAAGCTTTGGCTTGATTATAGTGCCGAGCAATGGCCTGTCCTTTATCTTCATAAGCTTTTTTATCCCATCCATTCCAAGCACAGGGCCTTTGAATCCCCTGATTATTGACTTTGGAAAGCTGATGTCCTCTAATCTCAGGTTTTTCACAGCCTTCATGCCAAATATGTTTCCTGCAATGCTGCTCAGGATATTTGGGGCATTGCCACTCTCAAACAATTCAGCAGGATAGGCAATCTTAACTAAATTTCCCCTTATAGAGAAAACCTTTGCTGCAAGCCTTTCCATATATTTTTTCTTTGTTCCTAACTCTGTCCATGTTCCTGTTGATGACTCAAGGGCAACTGTCTTTGCTGCAGTTGTTATTCTCATTCCCTTTGCCGGCTCTACCCTGAACAGGCACACAACATCATTCTTTGGCTTGTAGCCAATATTAAGATACTCATAATCACCCATTTTAAATTACCAATATTTTATATTATATACATTATTTTATAAATCTATCTTAGGCAGCCTGCCTTGTTTTATATCTTTTTCAATCTTGTTCCTTCATCACTGTCATCAACATAAAAGCCCTTGTCATTTATCTTTTCGCGAAGCTCATCTGCCTTTTTCCAGTCTTTCTGCTTTCTTGCCTCTTCGCGCTGCTGGGCAAGCTTTTTTATTTCTGCCGGAATTTCCAGCTTTTCTTTTCGCGAAGCTCATCTGCCTTTTTCCAGTCTTTCTGCTTTCTTGCCTCTTCGCGCTGCTGGGCAAGCTTTTTTATTTCTGCCGGAATTTCCAGCTTTTCTTTTTTCAGCAAGTCCAGCCCAAGCACAGAATCCATCTTTTCAATTGTCCTGCATTTGCCTTCTGCTTTTTCATCCCTCACAAGGTTCCATAAAACAGCAAGCGCCTTTGGCATGTCCAAATCATCATTTATTGCTTTTTCAAAATCCTCAAGATATTTTTTGTTTTCCTTGTTATCATCTTTCAGCTCAGCAGCAATGTTTTTCAGCCTTTCGTAAGAGTTTTTTGCGCTGTCCAGGTTTTCAAGAGAGAATTCCAGCTGTGTTCTGTAATGCGCGCTGAAGCATAGATACCTGTAATGCAGGGGTTTGTAATTTTTTTCCTCCAGCTCAGACAGGGTGTATAATCCCCCCTTGCTCTTGCTTATCTTTTCGCCCTTAAATGTCAGAAATGCGCCGTGCAGCCAATAATTCACAAACTTTTTCCCTGTCGCTGCCTCGCTCTGCGCAATCTCATTTGTGTGATGCACAGGAATATGATCCTCTCCTCCTGTATGAATATCAAAATGCTCCCCTAAGTACTTCATGGACATTGCAGAGCATTCAATATGCCAGCCTGGAAATCCCAATCCAAAAGGAGAGCGCCACTCCTGCTGCCTTGCTCCGGGATTTTCTGAGAACTTCCATAAGGCAAAATCTGTTTTGTTTCTTTTCTCGCCAATCTCAATCCTCTTTCCTGCCTCAAGCCCTGCAATCCTCAATCTTGCGAGCTTTCCATAATTCTTGAATCTGCTTGTGTCAAAATAAATCCCGTCGCTTGTTTTGTAGGCATATCCTTTCTTTTCAAGTCTTTTTATCAGCTCTATCTGCTCTTTAATATGTTCGGTTGCCTTGCACCAGACATCCGGCTCAATAATGTTCAGTTTTTTGAAGTCATCCTTAAAAATCTTCAGGTAAAATTCAGCTATCTCCTCTGCCTTCTTGCCCTCTTTTTTTGCTGCTGCCTCTATCTTGTCCTCTCCTGTGTCTGCGTCGCTTGTCAGATGCCCGACATCTGTCACATTCATTACCTGCCTGACTTTGCAGCCATCATAAAGCAAAACCCTTTTCAAAACATCAGAGAAGACATAACTTCTTAGGTTTCCTATATGCTGGTATGAGTATACAGTCGGCCCGCATGTATAAATTCCGGCTTCGCCTTTTTTGATTGGCTTAAATGCCTCTTTCTTTCTCGTTAGGGTGTTGTAGAGTTTTAGGTTTGTTGGCATCTTAATCTCTTATTTATACTCAACGACATTTATATTTTCTCATTTTGTCGTTTAGTAGATAGGGAAAGACTTGTGTCTTTCACTATATTTTATGAATTTCACACTTTTAATCTTTTTCTTTTTTTCATCAAGCTCAATCAGCGCTGCTTTTCCCTCGCTGGCTGCGCCGGGGTTTATTACAAGCGTCCTGCCAATCCTGCACATGCCTGAGTTTTCATGCATGTGCCCGCAGACTGCAAGGATTGGCTTGTATTTTTTTATCCCCCTGTTAAAATAGCTTATTCCCATGCTGCTTCCTGACAAAGCCAGGCCTTTTGTCTTCAGCCTGTCCATGCACCTGTAAGGCGTGTAGTGCGTTAGCAGAATGCTGGGCTTGCTTTTCATCAAACTCGCAAATTTCTTTTCCTCTTTCTTATACCTCTCTTTTCTTATTTTATTTTGCTCCGCACTGTCTGAAATTGCTTTCCTGCCTTTTTCACTAAAATAAACATCATTGTCAAGATAGCCGCCAAAGCCAGTTATCCTTAATCCTTTAAAATCTGCCCTGCCCCTGTGAATATTTTTGATGTATCTTAATTTTCTTGTAAACTGCCCATAGTCTCTTTTAACCTTGTATCTGCTGCTCCTTAGTTTATACCAGTCGCCATTTCCAAAAACAGAAAACGCCTTTATTCCCAAGCTGTTTAATCTTTTTATAATTTCTTTTCCGGCAGCATAATCCTTTTTTAATAATTTGCCGTATCTCTCAGCCCCCATCATCTCCTTTATGCCTAACTCGCTAGCATTCTTCTTTGCCTTGAAAATCTTTTTCAGCCAGGGCCTGAACTCATCAATCTCGGCATAATCGCCTGTGCATAAGATAAAATCAGGGTTTATTTCTTTAATTTTATTTTTTAATTTTTCAGGGAATTTTCCGTGAAAGTCGCCGACTGCAAGAATTTTTAAAATCCTCATTTTATAATCTTCCTAACTATGCATCCCTGCTTTTTTTCAGCTCTAAATTTACCTTCTTTCCGTTAAGCTTTACAATTCTTCCGGGAATGCCTACAACAGTGCAGTTGTCAGGCACATCCTTATTTATGATGAATGTTTCAGCGCCTATATTCACATTGTTCCCTATCATTATTGGGCCGAGCAGGGTTGCGCCTGTTCCTATAAAAACATTGTTTCCTATAGTCGGGTGCCTTTTTCCTTTATGCTTTCCTGTTCCTCCTAATGTGACATTATGGAATAAAACGCAATCTTTTCCCATCCTCGCTGTCTCGCCTATTACAACACCCATTCCATGGTCTATGAAAAGCCCTTTCCCCATTCTCGCGCCGGGATGTATCTCAATGCCTGTTAAAAACCTCATAATCTGCGAGATTAACCTTGGAAAAAAAGGAACCTGCATTCTGCAAAGAGGATGCGAGATATACCTATGGACTGCAATAGCATAAAAACAAGGATAAACTAAAAATTCTATATTCTTCGCAGCAGGGTCGTTCCTGTAGATTGCCTCTATGTCTTCAAACATCTTTCTGTGTTGCCTCTTTAATAGAATACAGAAATCAGCTTTAAAAAACTGTCCCTAAACTGCTCTGGCAATGCCCCTCTAAACCTATAGAATTCTGCCAATCAGCACATCGCGCTTCTGAAAAAGCCGACCCTGCGTATGCTGAAGTCCAGTGATTGCTCCATAGGCAGGGTTAAGCCGTCCCTGAAAACTGACACCCTGACTTCCATGTTCTGCTCTCCAGCTTCCTTTGGAATGTCTATTCTTAATATCTTCTTTGGCAGCTGGTCTGTTGTTCCAATAGAATAGCTGGTTGTAGTCCCTCCAGCCCCGCCAACTACCCAGTCATAGCATTCTGCAGTATTGTCATCATTTGTGCCGCTGATTGTGCATCTCTCAACACTCGCAGTAAATGTGTAATCCCTTGCCTGTTCAGCATTAACAGCGCAATAAATTATGTTAAGCTTTCCTGGAATCAATGTTACTGGCTCGCCTACGCTTCCTATGCATACAACCTCTCCACCTGTTGTCTGGAAAAGCTTGCCTATCTCGCTTCTAACCTTGTCATTTATCTCGCCTGTCAGCCCAATTGCGCTGCACATTATTGTCCTTACTAATACTAATCCAAGAATAAGCATTGTTACAGCAATGACAACTACAACAATTGTTCCTATGCTCAATTCCATTGCTGATTTTTTTGTGCTTAACATCTTTTTTAATCAAATTATCCTAAACTGCCTGTCTGCCCTGCTCCTAACGCCCCCAATGCGCTGCTTGCTTCTTTTAGTTTTTCTAATTCAGCCAGCATTATCTTTAGTATGCCAATAAACACCCAAGACAGCAATACTGCCAGGACTATTCCAATACTGCTCAGAACTATTCCTGCTAATGCAAGCCCTGTCTTTCGGCTCATCTGCTGCTTTATGCTTAAGGCGAGCCCAATTATTCCGAGCAGGATTGATGCTAAAGGCAGAAATGTTACATTGATGCTAATTGCTAGGACAATGCTTGCTACTCCAAGAACAAAGCCTGCAATGCCGTAGGCATCTCCATTATACTTCTTTTTTTCCTGCTTTGCCATTTAATTTCCTCTTTTGTTATCTTAAACATATTTTCTATATTTATAAATCTTACTGAGATGGGAACACACATAAAATGGGAGCGGGGGGTGTCGAACCCCCGACATTCCGCATTGTTTTAGTTAAAACAATTCCACGGTTTCGGCTAAATTATCTTCAGCCGTGTGCTCTCCCGCTGAGCTACGCTCCCTTGTTAAAATAACATAAACAAGACTTTTAAATCTTTTTAGAAAAAAAGGCGAGCTGGAAATAGGCCACGTTCTGTAAAACTTTGCAACTGAATGCAAACAGTTTTTGCCGGCATTCAACTATGCGGCTCTAAGCCTTGCACCAGCGAAGGCGCTCGTTTCATCAAATCTCTCTTGTCTTAGCTTCCTGCAAAGTTCATTGCTCGAAGAGAGCTGTGCCGTTTCTGTTGCGTTGCTCTAACCTCGCGGCAGTTGCCTCGCGGCAATCGCGCTACATCACTAAATGTGAAGGGTGTGTGGACCTTCCTCAGCAACGAAAATCCTCACAAATGTTTGGATTTTCGAGGCCCCAAAAATCCCTAAAAGATTTTTGAGGAAAACGCTTTGATATTTTACAAAGCCTGCCATCTTATGGCTGTTTTCCGAAGCCAGCTATCCCGCTCGCCTGAAAAATCAAGGATTGCCATGTTTAAAAATCTTTTTATATCCTCTTTTCCTTGTTTTTGGATGAATTGGCATATGCTTAAAAAAGAGGAGGTGCTGGAAAAGCTGAATTCCAGCGCAGAAGGCCTGTCAGAACAGGAGGCAGCAGAAAGGCTGAAAAAATATGGCAGGAATGCAATAAAAGAGGTTTATTCGCTGAATCCTGCAAAAATCTTCCTTAAGCAGTTTAACTCATTTATTATCTATGTCCTTCTTGCCGCTATTCTTATCTCAGTCATAATAGCCCATTATATCGACGCTTATGTGATTGCTGCAATAGTTCTTTTAAATGCAGTAATTGGATTTATCCAGCAGTACAAGGCTGAGAAATCAATAATTGAGCTGAGAAAGATGTTTATTCCCACAACAAAGGTTTTCCGCGGCGGGAAACTAAAGGTGGTTTCTTCACAGGATATTGTCCCAGGAGATGTTGTTTTGTTTGAAGAGGGCGACAAGGTGACAGCAGACTGCAGAATCCTGGAAACAACAAATGTGGAGGTTAGCGAGGCAATCCTTACAGGCGAGAGCGCGCCTGTGGAAAAACACGATGCAGTAATAAGGATGGATGGCATGCTGTCAGAAAAATTGAACATGCTTTTTGCAGGGACAGCTGTCGCGAGGGGAAAAGCAAAGGCAGTGGTGACAGAGACTGGAATGGGCACAGAATTCGGAAGGATTGCCTTAAAGCTTCAGGAGATAAGCCTTCCGGAGACGCCGATGCAGAAAAAGCTGGACAGGTTTGCAAAACAGATAAGCTTTATTGTGCTGATTTTGGCAGGAATAATATTTTTTCTTGGCATCATGCAGGGCAAGGACAAGGTTGAAATGTTCCTGACATCTGTTGCACTGATTGTGTCAATGATTCCGGAAGGGCTGCCCGCGATTATAACAATCAGCCTCGCTTTGGCAACAAAAACAATGCTTAAAAATAATGTCTTAATCAGAAGGCTGCCTGCTGCAGAAACTCTTGGCTCAGTAACTGTGATATGCTCGGACAAGACAGGCACTATGACCGAGGAAAAGATGCATGTTACAGATATTTTCTATAACAACAAATTCTTTAAGAACACTGCAAGGGGGCTGCTGCACAGGAATAAGCTGGTAAATCTCCAGAAAGAAAGCGGGTTTCTTCAGCTGGTAAAGACAAGCATACTAAGCAGCAATGCAAGATTTGAGGAAACCAAATACAGGGAATATCAGATAATAGGCGACCCGACAGAGTCTGCATTTGTCTCATTTGCCCTCAGCCTTGGGATAGACAAGAAAATCTTTGCTGAGATAGAGCCGCGCATAAAGGAGATATCTTTCTCGTCAGAGAGAAAGATGATGTCAATCCTTAGAAAAAGCATAAGAAGGAATGTCCTTTACTGCAAGGGCTCTCCCTCGTCAATAATGGAAAAGTCCTCATTTGAGATGAGGGATGGCGGGCTTGTGGCGCTGAATGCAAGAAGAAAGTTAGAGCTCCTGAAGGTTGCAGAAGGGTTTGAGAGAGAAGGCATGAGGGTGATGGCGTTTGCCTTCAGGTACTCTCCAGGCGAGAAAAATCCAGAGGAAGCGCTGGCATTCATGGGATTTTTTGGAATGCTTGACCCTCCGAGAAAAGAGGTAAGGCAGGCGATTATTGCATGCAGGCAGGCGGGGATAAAGGTAAAGATGATTACCGGCGACTCAATTCTTACAGCAAAGAATATAGGGGAGAGGATTGGAATAGAGGGAAGAATAATAGGCGGAAGGGAGATTGAAGAGATGAGTGATGAGGACTTGCTTGGCGAGATTGACAGCATAGCAATATTTGCAAGAACAGAGCCAAAGCAAAAGCTTAGGATAGTTGAAATACTGAAGATGAAGGGAGAGCAGGTGGCAATCACAGGAGACGGGATAAATGACATTCTTGCCCTGAAGAGGGCAGACATCGGCATTGCCATGGGAATAAAAGGAAGCGACATAGCAAGGGATGTTTCAGACATGATATTGCTTGACGACAATTTTGCAAATATAGTCAAGGGTGTGGAAGAGGGCAGGGTGGTTTATGATAACTCAAAAAAAGCAACCAAATTCCTGCTTGCATCAAACTTCGGCGAGCTGCTTTTGGTTTTTTATTCGATTATTGCGGGAATTCCCCTGCCTATACTGCCCCTGCAGATTTTATGGATAAACCTTGTTACAGACGCGCCTCCTGCGCTGGCGCTGGCAAAAGAAAAAGGCGACGATGTCATGGCAAAGCCGAGGCATGAAAAATCCCTCCTTGACGGGATATTCTGGTTTGTCCTTGCTGCAGGGATAGTCTCGGTAATCTCAGCGCTGCTGGTTTTTTATTACGGCATGCACAACCTATCAATAGAAAAGGCAAGGACAATGGTTATGTTCAGCATGATTGGCTTTGAGATTTTTTTCGTATTTTCCTGCAGGTCAGGCAAGGCGCTCAGCAAAGCAAGCCTATTCTCAAACAAGTACATATGGTATTCTATTCTTATTGTATTAGCCCTGCAGCTTGTTCTGATTTTCACCCCGCTTGCTTCAGTATTCAGCATAACAGGATTGTCTTTCTTTGAGTGGTTTATCGTCCTGCTTGCTTCCCTTCCGGGCCTGGTTGTCTTTGAGGCATGGAAGATTTTTAGAAACAAAGACCAAGGGTTTTTGAAGTCCTATGCTAAAAAAGCCCCTGGCAGGGATTGAACCTGCGACCTCAAGTTTACGAAACTCGTGCTCTACCGACTGAGCTACGGGGGCGCGGATTTTACAGCACAAATTGCATAAATAACATAGAAGGATTGAGATTTAAATCTAACTGATGTTATGCACCCCAAAGCCCAAAAAGTATTAAAAAGTCTTATATATTACTAAAGTATATGAAAGCAAAAAAATTCAACTTAAATAATATGCTGAAAGCCCATAAAAAGGGGAAAAAGATAATACTTGAAGCGATGCACGACCATCTTCCTGGTGAATTACAAGGGGAGCCAAGAATAATTAAACAAGGCGAGGAAGGAAGGTTAATTGATATAATTGACTTGGATACTCCGGACTATGCTTCAAGATGGGGGAGGGAATTAAAAGTTGATTGGGGGGACATCAAATCACGCTATGTGGAGTATTTTCTAGTAAATAGTTTTTATATACTTGATGCACAACCTGAATTAAAAACATGCCCCATTATTGGGGGATATGGAGATTTCTTTCATCTTAAAAGAATAGAATGAGCATAATAAAAAATATAATCAAGAGCAGAAGGAGCATTTCTTCCTTCACCGGCAAAAAAGTTACTCTCAAATTAATAGACGAGCTCATTTCTGTTTCTGGTTATGCGCCTTCGAGCTGCAATACACAACCATGGTTCTTTTTAGTTTTTCATACGAAAAAATCAAAAGAGAAACTAAACTTATATATCCAGAAAGGATATGAATATACAAGCCAGTCCCTGAAGAAAAAACATAAACTTGTAGGCAATATTTATGACAGGCTGTTAAATTTTTTCTCAAATTATGGCAAATTTGATGAAGCCCCTGTGTATATTTTAGTATTTGCAAAGCCATACAATGCGCCATTATTCTCACAAGCAATCAAACTTGCTAAAAACAAGCAAATAGAAAAAATTGCAGATGACTCTGTTAAGACAAGTTCTGCAATGGCAATGCAGAATTTTCTGTTAATTGCTCATGAAAAAGGATTGGGAACAAGGGTTAAGGATGGCATAAAGTTTCTAATGAATTCTGACAAATTAAAAAATGAGTTCTGCAGAGAATTTCAGATACCTTCAACTTATCAATTAATCTCTGGAATTCAATTAGGCTACCCAGCTAAAGAGGCAATTAAAAGAAAAGCTCCGGCTAGGATGTCCCTTGCAAAGGTAAGGAAATTTGTTTAGTCCTTTTTATAGACTTGGCATAATTTATAAAAAGATTTAAAAACAAAAAATAAATAAGAAAATAAGAAGAAATGGGCAGCTGCCTTGATTTAAGAAACCTTCAGTCAGTTGAGGCTGTTGAGGATGCATTTTCAAAGCTTGTGTCTGGCGGCAAAGCCGGATACAAGACCGTAATAGAGAGGAAAAAAGAGCCCTTATTGTGCGGAAATTGCAAAACGCCTCTTTCAGGCGAGGAAAAATTCTGCCCGGAGTGCGGGACAAAGGTTGTGAAGCAGGATAAAGTTGAGGAGAAGAGATAAATAAAAGATAAAATTTGGCATGAAAAAATATTTGGATAACAAGATATTATGCTTTATTAAAGATTTTATAGATATCTCTTACTGTGATAATAAATTATGCACTAAGGAACTTTCAAGAAAATTTGATTTAAACTACAAGAATTTGATTACTAAATTTAAAGAGGTATATGGGGAGCCAATAAATAAGATGGTTAATAGGCTAAGAATTGAAAAAGCTAAAGAATGGCTTAAGAAAGAATATTTATCAATCAATTTCATAAGTGAAGGTCTTGGTTTTAATTCTCGCACTAATTTTTATTTCTAAATCTGGGTCAATACCCCGCAGCTTGCTGCGTCAGATTTTGAAAGACTGAAATTGCTGGTTGCGAAGCAAAAAAATTCACAAATACCCCAGAGCTTGCTCTGAAGTGAGCATCAGCGAACGATGGGATTGTGAATTTTTAAGCAATTTCTTTATCGTGTTTTCAAGGAATCAACAGGATTAAGCCCGGAAGAATATCGAAATATATCTTGAACAGAGCAAAAATAAAATTTATCTCGCCGCATCTGCCTGCTTTTCGGTTTCATATCTTTTTTGCACAGCAAAGCTCTCTGGAGAATTCTGGCTTGCAAGCAGAATCTCGTTTGCAAGCGCTTCTGCAACGCTCTTCTTCTTGCCGAATGCCTTGTCGCTTGCGCCATGGACAATGTTTCTCAGGGCAAGCCCTATTCTTCTCAAAGGGCCAATGTCAACTGCCTGAGGATACCTCGCTCCCCCATACTCTATGACTGTTATCTCGTCTCTTGGGGTAGAGTTCTCTACTGCCTTGACAAAAATCTGCACAGGGTTTCCATGCTTTTCCAGAATCTTTAGCGCATCAAGCACTATCTTTGTGTTCTTTGAATATTTTCCGCTTGCGTTTCCCTTTATCAGCTTATGCTTTTTCCCCCTGTGCCCCGGAACTGCTACAAGGTTTATCAGCCTTTCAACAATATTCACCTTTGCCTTGCCGAATCTCTCAGTCGCCCTTCCATGGCTTTTCAATATCAGCTTAGGCTCAAGATTTATGTATTTCTTCAAGCCAGGGTCTTCCACTTTAACCTCGCTTATGTCATAAATGTTAAATATCTTTATTGCCATTTTTATCTCCTGCCCTTCTCTATCTTGCCCTTTACAAGAAGCCTGAGGGGCTGGTCATTTACCTTTATAACCTGAAATCTTACACCTGGAATATCACCCTTGCTTCTGCCCTGCTTTCCGCCAATCCTTTCTATGATGACTTCGTCATGCTCGTCAATAAATTTCTGCGCAAGGTTTCCCGGGATGAATGCTGTAACCTGCTTGCCGTTCTTGATTAGCTGAACCCTGCAGCATTTCCTCATGGCAGAGTTTGGCTGCTTTGCCTCTTTCTGCACCTTGCTCAGGACAATGCCTTTCGCCTGACTCTTGCCTTCCAATGGGTCAGACTTTTCAAACAGCCTAAGCTTCTTGACTTTATACTTGTGGTTCTTCCACCTGAACTTTCTCTCATTTTTCCTTAACTTTCTTACATTCATTAAGCCCATCTTGTATTATGCATAATAGTTTAGTAGTATATACTGATAAAAAAGTATTTTTAAAGCTATCTCCCCTTGCTAAACAATCCTCACACCCTTGTTCAAATGCTCTTTGGTTATCTTTTCAAGCTCTTCCTGCCTTGCCCTGTTCCTTCCTATCAGCGCCGCTTTGCTCATTCTGCCGGCATTTATTACAATCTCCTCGCTGTTTACCTCAATGCCCCTGAATTTTACAGGATAAACTACCATCTCAATAAACCTTGATATTTCCATAGCGTCTCTCGGCAATGCAACTACCTTAACCTTCCTGTTTAAAATCTCCCCGATTCTTCTGATATTCCTGCCTTTTTCGCCAATCGCCCTTGCCGCCTCACTCGCATCAACAAAGAATATTATTGTTGAATTGTAAATCCCGCAGTGCTTTGTCCTTACCCTGCTGATTCTCTCAAACAGGTTTAAGTACCTCATAAACTGCATGTCTATTATCTTATCCATTTTTGTTTTTCTGCGCTTTATGGCAATTTGGCTAGTTCTTCACCTTTTTTATACCTTTTGCTCTCGGTTCTGAAATCTTTTGCATTTTTATGCTGCTTTTTTGGGCATTCAAAACAGAAAAGACTTCGCACTGAAAGCTGATTTCCAGTATTTTTGAAATATCCTCCCTGCCAACTTCAAGCCTTATGCACTCTGCCCCAGAATTCTTAACTATCCCATCAGTTTCCTGCCTCGCATCAGCCGCGATGTAAACCCTCGCAATATTGCCGGAATTCTTCAGGCACTCGCGGATTCCAAATACAAGTTTCTTTTCCTTCACTGCTTCCTTTAACTGCTTAATTTCTTCAACCATTTTATAAAGAAAAATATGTCCTTTGTTATTTTTCGTTTTTATTTCTTCTCTTTTCCCTCTTTCGCTGCTTCTTTTGTCTCCTTCTTCGCCAGGCTTCCTGTTATCTGCACAAGCAATCCCGGCAGCCCAGTGCCGACAGGAATCGGCTGGTTAAGTATTATATTTTCAACAACGCTTGCCAGCTCGTCCACATTTGCCTTGACTGTTGCGTTTACAAAATGCTTTACAGGCGTTTCAAAGCTCGCCCTTGCAAGAATGCTTGACTTGTCCGATATAATCCCCATCCTTGTGATTCCCTTCACGCTGCCTGATGTGCACATTGCGTCTGCAACAAGCTTGATATGCCTCTCATCTATGTCAAGCCCCTGCTGCTCTATAACCTTCTTCACCTCATTCATTATTGCCTGCCTTGCCGCCTCTATTCCAAGGACATCATTAACCTCGTGTATGTCATTTGTTGTTGTTTTTTCCCTGCTGACGCCTTTAAATTCCAGTATTTCCTTTAAATTTGTTCCGGCAGTAAGCACAACATAATTATTCTCCCTCTTTACAACCAGCACCTGCTCAATGCTCTTTATCCCAGATATGTTTGTTTCTTTCATCTTCTCCTTGAGCTTGTATATCTCCTTGAATGAAATATCCGGCACGCTTACAGAAATCCTGTTATCCTTTAATTTTACGCTAAACCCTTTTTCTTTCAGCCTTTCAGCAAGTGTATCAGCAGATATGTGTATGTTTCTTACTGCCTCCTTGTCAAGCTCTACCTCAATCTTCCTTCCGGCAAAATCTATCTTTATCTCGGAAATAATCTCTTTCAGCTTGACTTCCTTGATTTTTTCTGCTATGGTTGTGGCATCCTTCTCATTGTTATGCTCTTTGTCAAGGTAGATTTCCATCAGCGGTGTTGAGGGCTTTCTTCTTGCATCAAATATCTCTATCAAACGCGGCAGGCCCAGCGTAATCTGCATTTCCTGGACTCCTGCAAAGTGGAACACATTCAGCGCCATCTGAGTTGACGGCTCGCCAAAACTCTGCGCAGTAATAATCCCTATTGCCTCGCCAGGAGAAACCTTCCCATCCCTGTGAAGTTCAGAAACATCAATTCCATCATTTCCATAAACAAACTGCACTATGTTTTCAGAGGCATCCCTTACTGTGCCGTCATACTCAACCTTTAAGTCCTGCAGTGCATTTGCCAGCCTTCTGTAAAGGTATCCTGACTTCGGGGTTCTTAATGCAGTATCCATAAGGGCATCTCTTCCTGTGATTGCGCCAAAGAAAAACTCCTTTGGATTAAGCCCTTTTATGAATGATGAGTATATGAATCCCCTTGCCTGCGGAGACAGGTCATGCTCCCTGAAAAATGGAAGTGTCCTGTTGGAATAGCCAAGGCTGATTCTCTTTGCCCACAATGCCTGCTGCCCTACACAGCAAGCCATCTGCGTTATGTTGAGGATGTTGCCCCCTGCCCCAGACATAATCATATTGTTTACAGGGTTTTCCTGAGGAAACTCATTCTTTACAATCTTTCCAATCTTTGTTCTTACATTGTTCAGGATTTGAAGGATTTTTATCTCTCTTGAGTCCTCTTTTGTCTTGCCCGGAATAACATCAAGTGTATTGTTGTAATAAGCGTCTATTATCTCTTTTGTCTTCTCTTCAGCCTCTTTTATTACCCCTGTGCTTTCCTTTGTTACATTCTCATTCACCTTCAAGTCCTCAAGCGAAACAGTCAGCCCCCTTTTTGACAGGAATTTTGTCCCTAAGTTGAAAACCTTTCTTATTGAATCAATTGCGATGTCTCTGCCAAGTTTCTTGTCAATAAGCTTTATAAGAACCCCATTTTCAACCCCGAAGGAATTGACATCAATCATTCCGCTTATAAGCTCGCCTTCCTTTATGCTCAGATAAGCATTGTAAGGGCATGACTCTTTCTTGCAGCTGTCAAAATATTTGCAGTCCTTTCCAAGGCAGGATTTTGCCTTTACAGAAAATGTTAAGTCCGGAAGCGCCTTTGAGAAGGCTTCCTTGCCGCTAAGAATTTTCTTGCTGAATGCAGTCTCTATTCCAGACTCATACAGCATCTGTGAAGCAGAGTCTCTTCCAATGCTGTCTAATGATGTCAGCAGGTAGTTTCCTGTGACAGCATCTGAAATGCAGCCAATCATATTTGAGTTGTTTTTTGGCGACATAAGATTTTTTTTCACATCAAGAAGTATTTGCGCCTCTGCCCTTGCCTCTTCTGTCTGCGGCGAGTGTATATTCATCTCATCACCGTCAAAATCTGCATTATAAGGGACAGTTACTGAAGGATGCATTCTGAATGTCCTGTAAGGCAAAACCTTTGTATAGTGAGCCATCAGGCTAAGCCTGTGAAGGCTTGGATGCCTGTTAAACAGGACAATGTCTCCTTCCATCAGGTGCCTTTCCACCCTGTATCCTGGCTGCACCTCTTCCATTATCTCCTCTTTTAAGTCAGGTGTTATCCTTTTTCTTTTCCCGTCAGGCCTTATTATGTAATTTGCCCCCGGATAGACCTCGCTCTGAATGAGCTTTTTTATCATCTCAATATTGGCTGATGTTACAGACTCGCTTACAGTTATGACCCTGGCTATGTCAAGAGGCACGCCTATCTCATTGATATCAAGGTATGGGTCAGGTGATATTACTGTTCTGCTGCTGAAGTTAACCCTCTTGCCTGCAAGATTGTGCCTTATCCTTCCTTCCTTTCCTTTTATTCTCTCAGTTATTGTTTTCAGAGGCTGCCCGCTCCTGTGCCTTGCAGGTGGAATTCTTGTTATTGTATTGTCAAAGAATGTTGTAACATGATACTGCAGCAAGTCCCACAAGTCCTCTATTATAACCTCTGGAGCGCCTGCATTAAGGTTCTCCCACAATCTCTGGTTTGCCCTTATGATGTCGCTTAGCTTATGTGTTAAGTCATCCTCGCTTCTCTCGCCTGTTTCAAGCGTGATGGAAGGCCTGACAGTTACAGAAGGAACAAGCAAAAGTGTAATCACAGCCCATTCTGGCCTGCATGTTCTTGGGTTAACCCCAAGCAGCTTGATATCATCATCGCTTATCCTCGACAATATCTCCCTTACCTCTGTCGGGAATACTCTTTTCTTTCCGAAATAAAATGTTGTTGGCTTTTCAAGCTTGACTTTTTCCTGTGCTGCTCCGCAGTGCGGGCATTTCTTCGCGTCCTTTACTTTTTTAATCCTTTCAGCCAGGTTGTATTTATTTGCATCCTCCTGCTTCAGCAAAAGCTTGTTGCATGTCTGGCAGACACTTCTGAGGAACATGTACATAATCGGAATATATTTCAGGTGAACAACAGGCCTTGCCAGCTCAATGCTTCCCGGGTGCCCTAAGCACTCTTTAAGCCTTCCGCCGCATGTCCTGCACCTGACTCCAGGGTCTATTGCTCCAAGCTTTAAGTCCATCAAGCCGCCATCAACAGGGTAGCCGTCAACATCATACAGTTCAGGCGTGACAATCCTTGCTGCGCTGATTCTTTTAATCTGTTCAGGGCTAAGCAATGAAAAGCTTAATGCCTTAACCTGTTTCCTTATGATTTCTGCCATTTTTTATCATTCATATTTATTTTTTAGGTCAAAATGCGCGAGTATGTGCAGGCTCATAAGCTCTTCAAGCAGAAGCTTGAATGCGTATGATATCTCAATCGGCTCAACCTCATTTGAGTTGCACAGCGGGCAGATAAACCTGTTTCTTATATTGTCCTTTATGCCCATTGCCCCGCATTTTGAGCATATGTGCACAACAACCTTGTCTGAATCATATCTCTCTTTCAAAAGAAGGGATGCCCCATGCGCTGCAAGCGCCT
>Ga0209541_10005834_pt1 | contig 21325 bp, 14 predicted proteins | sample RifCSPlowO2_01_FD_184027 | JGI IMG/M metagenome (GOLD analysis project Ga0209541, IMG submission 184027) | Groundwater microbial communities from Rifle, Colorado - Rifle CSP2_plank lowO2_0.1 (SPAdes) (version 2) | ecosystem: Environmental > Aquatic > Deep subsurface > Groundwater | place...
TAGCCAAGATGATTCCGCCGCCGGTCCAGGGGCGCCATACATCGTTGGCTAAACACTTAGCCGAAGTACCGGATTTGGCTGCTGAGTACAAATCCAGCAAGCGTTCGGCGGAAGTTTTTGATCTTGCCCAGAGATTAGAAGGGACCATCAGGAGCCACGGTGTTCATGCCGCCGGCGTGGTGATTGCGCCCGATAAAATTGTTAAATTCGTACCACTTGAGATGGCCCAAAAAGGAGTGGTGGCTACTCAGTACTCAATGGGGCCAATTGAGGATTTGGGATTACTCAAGATTGATTTTTTGGGCCTGTCTAACCTAACAACCATAAAAAACGCCCTTCGGATAATAAAAAAGGTTTATAAAAAGGATATCGACATTAGCGCTATACCACTGGACGATAAAAAGACCTACACATTGCTCCAAAAAGGAGAAACGACCGGTATATTCCAGCTCGAATCGGCTGGCATGAAACGTTATTTAAAACAGCTAAAGCCCACTGTTTTTGAAGACATCATTGCCATGGTGGCGCTTTATAGGCCGGGGCCTATGCAGTGGATCGATGACTTTATTGCTAGAAAGCAAGGCCAAAAACAGATTGAATATTTACACCCGGTGATGAAAGAGGCACTAGAGAATACCTACGGAGTAATTGTCTACCAAGAGCAAGTCATGCAGATCAGTAAAGATATGTGCGGTTTTTCTGGAGGGCAGGCTGACACATTGCGAAAAGCAATAGGTAAAAAAGAACCAGAAGTGCTGGCTAAGCTAAAAACCGACTTTATCGAGGGGGCGATCAAGAAAGTTGGTGCAAAGAAGCCGATGATGGAAAAATTTTGGCGACAACTGGAAGAGTTTGCTGCTTATTGCTTCAACAAAGTACACTCCGCTTGCTATGGACTTATCGCTTATCAGACGGCCTACCTAAAAGCCCACTATCCTGATGCCTTTATGGCCAGCTTAATGACTAGCGACTATGACAACACCGATCGTTTAGCCATTGAGATTAACGAATGTAATAACATGGGGATTGAGGTCTTGCGGCCCGATATCAACGAGTCATTTCATGAGTTTGCGGTTGTACCCAGTAAGCAAAAAATTAGATTTGGTCTCGATGCAATAAAGAACGTTGGTTTTGGGGCGGCCGAAGAGCTGCTTAGGGCTCGAGAGGAGAGTGGTGGAAAGATTAGCTCAATCGACGATTATTGCCGCTTGGTTAGTCCCCACGTCGTAAACCGAAAATCATTAGAAAGCTTAATCAAAGCCGGCGCTTTGGATAATTTGGGTGATCGTGACGAGCTGATGGGGAACATTGAAGCAATTTTGGCCCTGTCAAACCGTCTGCAGAAAGATGCCGCCAGCGGACAGGTTGATTTATTTAGCGGTGGCGATTCACCAAGTTCCCAGATGAAACCCAAACTGCAAATTGATAAAAACGTAGCTAAACATTCGCCTTTCGAACGTTTAAGCTGGGAAAGAGAACTACTGGGGCTTTATTTGAGCCATCATCCTCTGGAGGACTACACCGACCAGCTGGAAGGACAGACCACTCCAATTATTGAGTTGTCGGAGAAAATGGTGGGGACCACCGTGGTTGTGGGTGGTTCAGTCAGCGTAGTTCGGGAGATCGTCACCAAAAAGGGCAGTAAAATGGCCTTTGTCAAACTAGCTGATAAAACCGGTGAGGTCGAGCTAGTGGTATTCCCCAAAAAGTATAATGATCAAAATTACTGGGTACGCGACAGGGTAATGATGGTTCAGGGTAGCTTGAGTAGCGGCCGTGATAGTAGCGCCGCCGGCGAGCTAAAGATATTGGTTGACGAAGTTAGTATTTTGGATGGCCGGGGAGGTGCAAAGAAACAATTGAACCTTCCTCCTCTCAAAAGCAGTGCTCCACCGCCGATGGCCAAAACGAGTCAAAAAAACCAGAGACTGTATATTCGGATTGCCGATAGTAGCGATCAACCACTACTACTGACGCTTAAAAGTAAGTTGGATAACCACCAAGGGATTACCGAAGTTGTGCTGGTCACCGGCGAAGAGTCGAACAAACAAGTGATTAAACTACCGCAAACGATAGATGTTAATGAAACCTCGATCCGGGAGCTAGCCGAAGTTTTTGGCTCTACGAATGTGGTGGTTCGCTAAGCTATTGGATCAAACCGGCCGTCCGGCTGAATAAGTACAAAAGAGCTGCGATAGCCACCAGCCCAACATCGACAAGAGGATGTCGGATAGCAAAATTTTCACCCATTACTACCGCCCGCCGAACGGCAAGAGCGTGACGGCTGACCCATAATCCAAGGGCGGCAAACGAGCCGGCAATGGCTAAGGTCGTGGCCATACTCGCCATTGGCAGGTCGCCCAGCAGGGTTTGAATATTAGAAGACGTTTTGGCGTATCCGGCACCGGGAGACAGTCCCTCACTGTTATACGGCTGGTCCAAAGCGCTGGGGGTGGCCACTTCGGCCGGTTTTGGTTCTTGGGGGGTTTCGGCTGGCTCGGCGGCAGGTTGATTCGATTGGCTTGATTTTGATGGAGTCGCTTGAGTGACCGGCGCTGGAGTGGCCGGTGCAGCCGCTAGCACAGTGGGTTTGCCGTAGTGGGCTACCACGATAGTCATTGGGCCGCCGCCAGCAGACGTGTAGTTTTCGTTATTGGCAAAGCCGAAACCGACATCACTGAATGCCGGATCGAGCAGATTGGCTTTGTGTGGGGCACTGGCCATCCAACCACCGACAGTCGCTGACTCGCTGGAGAAACCGGCAGCTAAATTTTCGCCAAGTTTTTGATAAGCATACCCCTGGGCTTCGATAAATACCCAAGGCGGATCGCCTTCAGGAGTGTTATGGCTCCAGTAGTTCCGGGCCGCCATGTCGTTGGCCTTGGCTTGGGCGGCAGCATTGAGTTTGGAATTTAAACTTAGTGTCGCCACACCGTTGGCGGCACGCTGGTCATTAGTTGAGCCAAGCAATCCACCAACACTCATGCTGGTGGCATAGGCCAAAACATTACCCGTTGGGTTACGAAGAGCCGAAGACAGAGTACCGCTTTGGCCACCAAAAACCAGCATCAGGCTAATGATCAAAGTCAGGGGTAGGTATGGCCAATAGATACGCTCAAATGACTTGGCACTGACACCTTTGGGTTTGTGTTTATAAACCCTGGCAGAGGAACCCTTATTTTTATTTGTTTTTATTGGCATTAACTCTGGAGTTATTATATTAGCGCTAGCATCGTTTGTCTAGAGATAAACGATGCTTCGTTCTTCTGATAAGCATATGCTTTAATAGAGGGTATATGAGCCAGGATGTCAGAGCCGACGAAGAAGCTATAACCGCCCGACGGGCGGGGCTGTTGGGCCTCGATTACACCGATAGCAGCAAGATCCAAAAACAGCTTTATAGAACAATCCTGCCGGTTAGCGAGCTCTATAAACTTAAAGTCGTGCCACTGTTCGCCGATCCTCATCACGTCCAGTTTGGTGTTACCACTACTACATCTCAACAGACCATTAATCAGCTAAAAGCAGGATTCACCGACCAACGAGTTAGTTTCTCGATCGTATCGGACAGCGGTTACCGGGAGTACATGAAGCTTTACGATCCGCCGAAGCAGGTGACCTACCAAGACATTGAACTTTCGGGATCTGGCCAGCGGAAGGAGTCAATGGTTAAAACCGTCAGTCTAACGCTCGATCAGGTTAGGCCAGACGATATGCTTGCCTATCTGGTCCAACAGGCCTATCAATTAAAAGCCAGCGACATTCACCTGGAGTGCCAAAAACAGGACATCAGGGTCCGTTTTAGGGTTGACGGGGTACTTCATCCGGTGGCCAGTATCTCGCACGATAAGTACCGCCACCTGTCGTCGGCTATCGCCAGCGCCGCTAATGTCTCAACAGCGGCAGTCGATGCCCAAACGGGCCATATTAGTCGTCAGTATAAGATGGCGACTGGTGAGGAGGTGACTCTAAACCTTAGGGTTGAAACCGTGCCGTCATTTTACGGCATGGATGTGGTGATGCGCTTGTTTAACTTGCGCCTGGAAATGTTTAAATTGGAGAGCTTGGGGCTGTCACAGCAAGAATCAACCGTTGTTGATGAAATTATACGTCATCCAACTGGCATGGTGCTGGTTGTGGGGCCGACCGGCTCGGGCAAAACAACCACCCTCTATTCGCTGATCAATACACTCAATACCCCCGAGAGAAAAATCATAACTTTAGAGGACCCAGTCGAATACAATATGCCGGGAGTTGTGCAAATTCCGGTCGTCGGCGATCTTGAAGGACATAGTTTTGCCGAAAAACTACGGGCGGTACTAAGACTCGACCCCGACATCGTCATGGTTGGGGAAATAAGAGATGTTGATACCGCCAAAACAGCTCTTCAAGGGGCGTTAACCGGACACTTAGTGCTGTCAACCTTTCACGCCGCTAACGCCGCCGCCGCCCTGGCGCGAATGTTGGACATGGTCGGAATTAACCCGTTGTTTGCCAGCGCTATGCGTCTGGTAATGGCCCAACGTCTGGTTCGCCGATTGGATGAAACAACCAAACAGGCCTATAAACCCGACCAGGTCTTGGGGGACCGATTGAAATCGGTGGTCGATAGTCTGCCCAGTAGCGTCGCCCGGCCCAATATGGACAATGTTGTTTTGTACCACCCGGGTAAATCCGAGACCAACCCGTTTGGCTATAGCGGACAGTTGGCTATTCGCGAACAGTTGATTATGTCACCCGGGGTGACCGAGCTACTCAAACTGCCACCAGGCCAAATAACAACCGAAATGCTCCAATCGAAAGCCATTGAAGAGGGGATGCGAACCATGCTCCAAGACGGAATTCTAAAAGCCCTAGCTGGATTAACGACGATTGAAGAGATCTACCGCGTCGTTGACTAGCCCCTAAGTAATCACCCGGGCGATAGCCGGCACTAATCTTTTATCTAGAACCGTTGGGATTATACAATCTGGAGTCGGCCGAGCCACCAGCCCGGCTATGACTTTAGCGGCGGCTATTTTGTGGGCGTCGGTAATTTTTTTGACCTTGTTATCAAGAGCTCCACGAAATATCCCCGGAAAGGCCAGGGCATTGTTGATCTGATTAGGCAGGTCGCTACGGCCCGTTGCCACGATGGCGGCCCCGCCGAGTTTAGCGTCATCGGGTAGTATCTCAGGACTGGGGTTGGCCATGGCGATAACTATCGGGTCTTTGCTCATCGAGGCGACCATTGGCGGGCTGACGATACCGCCCTTGGAGACGCCGACAAATATATCAGCACTCTCTAGGGCTTGCGCCAGATTGCCGCCAGCGCTTGAGCTAACTACTCGACTAGCCAGCAGTCGTTTCTTGACCGGATTTTGGCCAGCTCGGCCTCGGTATAGGAGCCCTTGGCTGTCAACAGCTAAAATAGTCGCTTTGGGGGCAGATTTCTTGAGCAGGCGAGCCGTGGCTACGCCGGCTGCCCCAACTCCGCTGATGACAATCTTACTGCTATTAAGAGTTCGGCCGGTTAACTGGCAAGCATTAAGCAGGCCAGCCAGGACGACGATGGCTGTACCGTGTTGGTCGTCGTGAAAGACGGGAATTGGTAGTGACTTTTGAAGTTGGTTCTCGATCTCAAAGCACTCGGGTGCAGCTATATCTTCGAGGTTAATCCCCCCAAAAGATGGGGCAATAGCGGAGACCGCTTGGATTATCTGCTCGGGCTGGTGGACATTCAAAACGATAGGTATGGCATCGATACCAGCAAAGTCTTTAAAGATCATGGCCTTGCCTTCCATCACCGGTAGGGCGCCGTAGGGGCCGATATCGCCCAGTCCCAGTACAGCCGAGCCATCGGAAATTACCGCTACGCTATTTCCCAGCCAAGTGTAATCGCGGGCCAGTTGTGGTTTTTTTGCAAGCAAGCTTGAGACGGCAGCCACCCCGGGGGTGTAGTAGAGACTCAGTTTTTCTCGGCTATCGAGCGAAGCTTTGGTTGACATCTCAATTTTTCCGGCCAATTTCTGGTGAGCCGCCAGGGCCTTTTTCCCGTAATCCATGCCTTTATTGTATACCTAGCCGGCTTGCTTGCGGACTAGTTTTACGGTAGGATAATCTGGATCAGATGGAAAGTGTAATTACTCAAGTTGAGTCAAGGTTTTTAAAAAAGGCGGTAGCCGACGTTCGGTCTGGTGATAGTGTTCGAGTTCACCAAAAAGTTAAAGAAGGCAGCAAAGAACGCATACAGGTGTTTGAGGGGCTGGTGATTAGGGCTACTCGGAAAAAAAGCCTAACAGCCACCATAACAGTCAGGCGGATAGCCAGCGGAGTTGGTGTCGAAAAGACTTTCATGCTTCATGCGCCGTCAGTTATCAAAGTTGAAATAACCAAGCGTAGTAAAGTGCGACGCAACTATTTAAGCTACCAGCGCGGCCGGTCGGGTAAAAGTGCCCGCCTAAGTGGTGTCGAGTTCGATCGGGAAGCCGTCAATGTAGCCGAAGATGAGACCGCCGAAGTCGAGGAAGAAAAACTCAAAGAAGCCGCCGAAAAGACCCATCAAGAAAAAGAAGCTAAAAAAGCCGCCAAAGAAGCCGAGGTCGAGGCCAAAGCCAAGGAAGCCCTAAAGGCCCATCAGGAAGCTCAAAAAACCGAAGAATCGCCGGTTGTCGCCGACAAGTAAACTAGATTCTACTCCAAAAACCAGATAATCTACTATTATGGTCGGAATTGACGAGGTAGGTCGCGGCGCCTGGGCTGGTCCACTTCTTGTAGTAGCCGCTCGGCAAATAACGTCGTTGCCAAAGGATTGTGCCGATTCCAAGAGCTTATCACCTCGAAAAAGACAACAAATATATCAGTTACTGCGAAAAAGTTGCAAAATTGGTGAAGGTTGGGTGTCGCCCATTGAGATCGATGATTTAGGATTGGCACAGGCGCTGAAACTTGGCTGTGCTCGAGCTCTTGATGAGCTGAAAGTCTCGGATAGCGTTCAAATTATCGTTGATGGTTCAACAAACTACGCGCCCAGCCGGTTTGGCCAGGTCACCGCCGTAGTCAAAGCCGACGAAAGCGTTCCCATAGTGTCGGCGGCCAGCATTTGGGCCAAAGTCAAAAGAGACCGCTTTATGAAGCAGTTGGCTAAAAGACACCCACACTTTGGGCTAGAGAAGCACGTCGGCTATGGAACAACCAACCACCGGCTAGCGTTGGAAAGACACGGTGCCGTAGCTGGACTACACCGCTTTTCCTATAAACCGGTCTTGGGGCAGGTTAACCAGCCATGACAACCACTGGAACAGGCCAGCAGGCTGAAGCCGCCGTAGCCGCCTATCTAACCACTTTAGGCTATAAAATAGTAGATAAAAATTGGCGGACCAAGGTCTGTGAAATTGATTTGATTGCCAAAAAACAACAGGTTATCTATTTTATCGAGGTCAAATTTCGCAGTTCAGCCACCCAAGGGGCTGGCTGGGAGTATATCGGCCCGCAAAAATTAAAAAAATTGAAGTTTGCGGCTAGTGTCTGGGCTCATGACCACAACTACAACGGCGACTATTCAATTCTAGCCGCTGAGGTATCGGGGGCTGGCCAAGGTGCTATAAATATAGTCGAAATTGTTGATTAAGCAGCTATAATCATACGAATGAGCTACAAACCGTCAGATGAGGTTCTGGGCAAGTATGCCAACGTTTTAGTTAACTTTGCTCTTGGTGGCGGCAAAGGGATTAAACCAGGAGAGGTTGTTTATTTGCAGGCACCCCTCTCAGCCCTGCCTTTTTATAGAGCACTCAGAAAGCAGATTCTAGACAGCGGCGGCTTGATGATAGGCAGTCTTGGCGATGATATGAATGGTGCAGCTAAATATTTTTACCAAAATGCTAACGAGCAGCAGCTGACAGCTTTCCATAAAAATTATTACAAAGGGTTGGTAGCTGATGTCGACCACCGGATTGCCGTGATTGCCGACCACGATGTGCACGAGCTGGATAAAGTCGACCCCAAGAAGATAATAATGGTCCAAAAATCTAGCAAGCCGTTGATAAAGTGGTTTAACAAAAAAGAAAATGACGGCCGATACACTTGGACGCTGGCGCTTTACGGTACGACGTCAATGGCCAAAGAGGCCGCCCTGCCACTAGAGCAATACTGGCAGCAGATAATAAAAGCTTGTTATTTGGACTATGCCAATCCCATCGAGCAATGGCGCAGACTAATGGCGGAGGCGGAAAAAACAGCACGCAAGTTAAGCAACCTGTCGATTAAAACACTTCACATCAAAGGCCAGGATGTGGATCTTAACATCACCCTGGGAGAGAAGCGCAAATGGGTGACAATAGATGGTAGAAATATTCCCAGTTTTGAGATTTTTACCTCACCAGATTGGCGTGGTACTGAAGGCTGGATAAGGTTTAACCAACCGCTTTATTATTATGGGCCAAAAGTTGAGGGGATAATGCTACATTTCAAAAACGGCAGGATTGTTAAATCTTCAGCTACCAAGAACCAAAAATTGCTTCATGAAATGCTGGCTACTGACAGGGGGGCGTCGCAGGTCGGTGAATTTTCCCTAACTGATAAACGATTTTCGCGGATTACTAAACTTATGGCTGAAACTCTTTATGATGAGAATATCGGCGGCCCATTTGGCAACACTCATCTGGCGGTCGGTCAATCCTACCACGACACCCACATGGGAAATACCGCAAATCGCCCTACAAGCTTTTTTAAAAAACTAGGTTACAACGAATCAGTTATTCATGTAGATATGATTTCCACGGCTGACCGCACGGTGACAGCCATGTTGCCAAGCGGCAAAAAGAAGATTATTTACCAAAACGGCCAGTTTACCATCTAAGCGGTTGCCTTTTTGTCTGAGTAGCTGTACAATTGACCCCAGAGATTCCGGCCGCCAAGGTCGGATTTTTTCTTGAAGAGTCATTGAAGTAATTGAAAATTGATAATTCATTGAAAATTGTAAATTGAAAATTGTTTTCGACTGAAAGGAGAAAACTATATGGATATGGATTTTAAACAACTAGCGGTCGCCATCCGGGCGATCGCCGAAGAGAAGAATCTACCAGAGGATTTAGTTTCTGAGGTAGTCGAGCAGGCCTTAGCGGCCGCTTGGAGGAAAGATTATGGGGAGCGCGAACAAGAAGTTAGGGTAACCATGAATCTAAACACCGGCAAAGTAACGGCTTTTGTGACCAAGGAGGTAGCTGAAGAAGTAATCGATCCTCATGTTCAGGTTAGTCTGGAAAACGCCGAAAAGCTTGATAAAAAAGCCAAAGTTGGTGATCCGGTCGAAGTAACTCAGCCAATCGAGAGTTTCGGTCGAGTTGCCGCCCAAACCGCCAAACAGGTTATCTTACAGCGTCTCCGTGAGGCGGAGCGTGAGATCGTACTGTCCGAGTTCGAAGATAAAATAGGTGATATCGTAAACGGCACCGTCAGCCGAGTCGAGGGGCGGCTGGTGCGGGTTGAACTGGGAAGAGCCCAAGGAATTATGCCACTCGGCGAGCAAATCAACGGCGAGCACTACCATCCCGGCCAGCGGTTAAAATTTCACCTCAAAGACGTTGAGAAGGGTTTTCGAGGGCCGCAGTTGATTGTTAGCCGGGGATCTAAGGAGTTCGTTCAGCAGCTGTTTTCAGCTGAAGTCCCGGAAATGGAGAACAACGCTGTGGAAATTAAATCGGTAGCTCGCGAGGCGGGCGTGAGATCCAAAATTGCTGTGACCAGTAATGTTCCGGGAGTCGATCCGGTCGGCACCTTTGTCGGTGGGCACGGTACCCGAATCAACGCCGTTCGTGACGAAATTGGCAGCCAAGAAATGATTGATATTGTTGTCTGGGATGAAGACGTCGAAACCTTTATTGCCAATGCTATGAAACCAGCTAATGTCAGTAAGGTTAAACTCGGTAAAGACGGTAAAGCGATAGTCATAGTTCCCGAAGACCAGCTTAGTATTGCCATAGGCAAAGCCGGCCAAAATGTTCGATTAGCCGGTAAATTAACCGGTTACGAACTTGATATCGAGTCCGCCAGCGGTAAGAGCCCTAAAGAAACCGATAAGCCGGTGGCCAAAGAAGCGACCGATCAACCGGTAGAATCAAAGCCGGTGGTCCAAAAACTAAAGAAAAAGTCTGAGCTAGAAGATAGCTTGCTCAAAGCCATCGAAGAGCATGGTACTGATGACAGTGAACAAACAGTAGCTGACAGCGAAAAGAAAGAAGGGATAACTTCTTAACAAGTTAAGTGGCCTAGTTCTTTTTCAAAAAACTCAAATTTTGCCACTTTGGACCGCCAAAGTGGCGCCAAACTCCCGGACCAGCCGCCAACTTGATGAGTCTGCCTGTCAAAACAAGACAACAGTCGAAAGAGCTTGCCCGCCGAGGCGGCCTTCGGACATACTTTCGCCCTTTTTTGTTGTCTTGTTGACGCAGTCTCTCAGGTTGCCGTCTCACGTCCGGAATATAGACCAATACAAAAAAACAGGGATATTGCCCCCCAGTTCGGAGTTTCTCTAAAAAAATTGAGCTTCTCAGCTTCTCGAAGACTTACTTCTCGCTTCTCGAAGGCTGCTTCTCGAAGACTACTTCTCGAAGACAGTCTTCTATAGGGGTTGTTTTGTGTCAGTTTTGCATAGATATCTCTCGTCGGACCCCAAAAGAAGAAATCCGAGCCCCAGAAGTATATCCTGCGGTTAACTAGGGGGGCATCTGAAAAACAGTGTCTTAATATTGCGTTGTATTACTTGATATGATATAACTTGGGAAATAAGTAATCAACTAATCTTATGGGACCAGAAAAGAACAGAGAACTTTTTGAATCGGTAGCAGAATCGCGGATTGATTCGCTAACGCAAGAATTTGTTAGACGCAATCTTTTAGCTGCAACACTAAAGGAACTCTCTGATTTTTTTGCCGAAAAAGATAATACCCCTCACCCGGTAACCGAGCCCACATTATTAGGGCGTTTATGGGGGCTTGCTCAGGTACAACGCGGACATATGGGGGTAGCTGGATTTGAGCCCCTAGATGCAGTCCGCTACGACGGAGCAATTTTCGCCAAAAGCGCACCTTACCACGATGAATTTACCACTCAAGACGGAAATATAATCCGAACGCGAATAATAAGTCTGAATATGTTCGAGGACGAATATAGTGATGATATAGAGATATTCGGTATCAATCTCTATCAGCCAGACGCCAATACAGACGAATTCGACGAGCATCGGACTGAGCAAGACCTAGTCATCGTGAGTGGCGGAGGTAAAATTTTGGACAAAGAGTGCCCAGTTATAGGCGAAACAGTAGCCTTCGCTGTGCGTAATAAGAAGACCCAGGACGCCAAGTTATACAAAGTTAGATATCTAGAACCAACTGAATCGGTCGGTGGGCTCGGACGTAAGATTGAGCACCAGACGGAGACCAAAACAACCGTAACACTTCCTGATGCCAGTTCAGTGGAAGTTGAACTTCTTAATGGTCAATTACAGCAACAAGTTGTTGAAGAGCTTGAAGCAGCCATCCGCAAACTTAGCCAGAAAGAACAGGACAACTTGTCCAGTGAAGAGAAGCATGCGGTTAGTGAAATCATTGGCGTGGGAGCAACACAAGATACTATAGACTGGGCATAGCCAACGGCCGCTAAGCTCGAACCCCAGAAGGATATCCTGCGGCTAGCTACGGGGCAGGCATCTGAAAAACAGAACAAAGGGCGAGGTATAATAGAAATACAAACCAAGTCCACCGAAATTTTATAAAAATTTTTGCGGATAAAATAAGGAGTTTTATGGCAGTTATTAATGGCGTGGATGTTGATCGAATGAAACAAATGCAGGGGCAAATGAAGAAGGAACCTTCTGTAGCCGAACGAAATCCAAAAATGGTGGCTCATTGGCTGGGCGGCAGTGCCTCGCGCATTGAATTTGGCGACGTCGTCTCTAAAATAGGCGGCGACGGCAACTTGAACGCCATGCAGACACTGCTGGCATCCATGGCGGCTTGCGACATTGATTTAGTGGCCATGCACGCCGCGCTAATCGGCCTGAAGATTGACGAGCTTTCTATAGAAATCAGCGGCCATTTTAATGTCCAGGCATACTTTGGGATAGAAGACGCTCCAGGACCCGGATATGACTCTGTTGCCTACACGGTCCACCTAAAAGCCCCCAAGGCGACCCCCAAGCAGATTAAATACCTAAAAGAGCAATGCGAGCGCTCTTCTCCGGTTGGAGATTCCTTGAGCAAATCAATTCCGCTGACACTTAAGATTAAAAGCGAATAGTTCTCTCTCGCCGAGAATCAATTTCCTAAATCCGAACATTTGAAAAACTGAAAGTTCAAGCAATGCTGGCAAGACGCGGCCAAACGTATGTCTGAACGAAGTGAGCTCGGCTTGGCCCGCTTGCCAGCGAGCGAAAACGCTCAGAGTTTTTCAGCGTTCGGGAGTTTTTGCTACGTTTGTCGGTACAAAAGTAGAATAAAGTTGGCACTCTATGTTGACGAGTGCTAGTTTGTGATAAAATAGAACTAGTAGCCAGCTAACAGCTCACAGCTAACAGCCAAAGGCTAAAAATAAGGATTATTATTTATTTATGATACCTAGCACGCCAGATTTTCAAGACTTCTTATCACACCTGACAGATAACGGCCTGTCGTCGCTCAAGCATGCCGACGCCATTGCCCGGGCTAGTGGCAGTGCCTATATTGGTACCGAGCACTTGCTACTGGGAATTTTGGCCCAAAGCAGTTCAATGGGTTCGCGAATTATGGAAGGCGCTGGAGTAACACTGGATAGGGCCCGTTTGGCACTGAATCTGACACCCAAGACTCTGGTTATCAGCATGGGCGGCAAAGGGTTATCGGAAACCGCTAAGCTGACTTTGAAGATGGCCTGGGAGATTGCTCAAGAATTTAGCCAGGACCACTGTGGTACCGAGCATATCTTATACAGTATCTTGAGCCAAAAAAACGCCCGGGCTACTACCTTGTTACGCGATATGAGTATCGACACCGACCGACTGAGCTCCGAGATCGAGCACTTCCTAAACCGCCAGCAACATGAATCAAGTAACTCTGGCTCCGACAAGCGGCGCGTAAGAAACAGTAAAAAGACAGCCCTGGATTTTTTTGGATCTGATATGACCGAGTTGGCCAAGGCCGGCAAGCTTGACCCGGTGGTTGGCCGCGAGGCCCAGATACGCCGAGTAATCACCATTTTGAATCGCCGCACCAAGAATAACCCGGTACTGATTGGCGAACCCGGTGTTGGAAAAACGGCTATTGTTGAAGGGATAGCCCAGCGCGTAATCGCTGAAGAAGTGCCCGACAGCTTACTTAACACGCGAATTGTTACCTTAGATCTGGCCGCTATGATTGCCGGTACCAAGTACCGAGGAGAATTTGAGGACCGCCTGAAAAAAGTAATTGCTGAGCTAGAGGAAGACGAGAGAGTTATCGTCTTTATAGATGAGCTGCACCTGATTGTTGGTGCCGGTTCAGCCGAAGGCTCGATGGATGCCGGCAATATCCTAAAACCATCCTTGGCACGCGGCAAGATTCGGATGATCGGTGCCACCACTACCGAGGAGTATACCCGTCACGTTGAAAAGGATGCCGCGTTGGAGCGGCGCTTTCAGCCAATCCAGGTACCAGAAGCGACGCCGGCTGAGACTTTGTCTATCCTCAAAGGGCTTCGCAAATATTATGAGGAGTTTCACGGAGTTAAGGTCGATGACGAAGTTTTGGGCGATATCGTCCAATTTGCCCGCCGCTATATCAATGACCGCTTTATGCCCGACAAAGCGATAGATCTGCTTGATGAAACAGCGGCTTATTTGCGGGTCAATAAGGTTAAAACCCCACCAAAACTACGTGACTTACAAAAACAGCTAAAACTTGCCAACACCCGGATAGATGAAGCCGTTGACCAAGAGAATTACGAAAAGGCCGCCTTGGAGAAGCAACTGGCTAGCCAGCTAAGCGATAAGCTCAAAAAGATAGAGGCCAAGGATCGCCTTGGTAAGCCAATTATCATTACCTCCGATGATATAGCCCAAACGGTGGCGCGAATAACCGGCGTACCAGTGACTAAAGTGATCAGGTCGGAAGCCCGTTACCTAGTTAATTTAGAAAAGAGTCTTGGGAAATACATTATCGGTCAGGATGAGGCCGTCGAAACTGTCGCCAGAGCGGTTCGCCGATCGCGATCGGGCATAGCCAGCGAGAAGCGTCCCATCGGTTCTTTTGTCTTTTTGGGTCCCACAGGCGTTGGTAAGACCGAACTCGCCAGAGTACTGGCCAGAGAGTTTTTTGGTTCCGACGCCAGCTTGATAAAAATTGATATGAGCGAATTTGGCGAGCACCACACCGTTGCTCGGATGGTTGGAGCACCAGCCGGCTACGTGGGCTACGATGACGGTGGACAGTTAACTGATAAAATCAGGCGCCAACCGTACAGTGTCGTCCTGTTCGATGAGATCGAAAAGGCCCATCCTGACGTCTTTAACATGCTGCTACAGATATTAGAGGACGGAACGCTGAGCGACGCCAAAGGCCGCAAAGTCGACTTTACTAATGCAATCGTAATCATGACCAGCAATATCGGTGCCGAGAAGCTGCAAAAAGAAGCCAGCTTTGGATTTGGGGCTATTAGCCGGGCCGATCTGAATAATCTTGACGAGCTTCATAAAACCAATAAGGATAAAGTTACCGAAGAGCTAAAGAAAATGATGCGCCCGGAACTGCTTAATAGAATCGATAAGATAATTGTCTTTCGAGCCTTGACCCGCGCCAATGCTATGAAGATTTTGGACCTGCAACTGGAGGATTTACGCGACCGGCTACTCAAGCAGGGAATCGGCCTAATGGTAACCCGCTCGGCCAAACAACATTTGTTGCAAAAAGGTTACGATGCCCATAATGGCGCTCGGCCTATGCGCCGTTTGCTCCAAGAAACTCTGGAAGATCAGATAGCTGCCGGACTACTTGACGAGTCCTATCATAAAGGTGATATTGTCAACGTCGATACCCAAAAGAAGATCAAAACCAAACGCGCTGAACTGGCCTACAGTGCAACTCCCGAGTAAGCCGGCTGATATACTCGTAACTAGCCTATGAACGATCGACGGTTTAAGTTTGGGTATCTGTTGATTCTACTCGCCGGCTTCGGCGCGATGGCAGTCCTTTGGCAACAGCAGGCAATTGCAGATTGGTGGAAGCTAAGGGGCTATGAGCCCACCCCGGATATCTCGGCGCTGGCTTTGGCCACGACCATGACCGATGATGCCAAAAGACTGTTTTACATCAATCACCCGCAGCTAATTGCCGATAGCGACCAGTTTCGGCAGAACTGCCCCATCAGCGAACAAACCATTATTTTGGGCTGCTATCACTCCCGGCAATCTGGTATTCATATCTACGACGTCAGCGACAGTCGCCTTGACGGGGTCGAACAAGTAACCGCCGCCCATGAAATGCTCCACGCCTACTATGAGCGATTGGGCGGCGAAAAAACCAAAGTCGACCAGATGCTACAAAACTTCTTCGCTACGGGCAATATTTCCGAGCGGGTAAAACAGACCATTGCCCTATACGAGAAGTCTGAACCCGACGATATAATCAATGAGATGCATTCGATCTTCGGCACGGAGATAGCCGACCTGCCGCCGGAGTTAGAGGGCTACTACGGACGTTATTTTTCAAACCGCCAGCAAGTTGTTGGCTACTCGGAAGGGTACGAGGATGAATTTCAATCTCGCCTTAGCCGGATTACGGTGATGGACGACCAGTTGGCGGCCTTGAAAAGCCAGATAGATGCCGAGGAGGAGGCCTTGAGTTCGCAGCGTAACGATATCGAGAACCTGCGCTCCCAGTTGGACTACAAAAAATTTAACGGAGACTTTAATGGCTACAATGATTCGGTAGATTACTATAACGCCCAGATCACTATCTATAATCGAGGAGTAATAAGTATAAAAGCCAAGATTGATAGTTATAACCAATTGGTGGCCGAGCGTAACGCCTTGGCGGTTGAACTAAAAGGGCTGGAACAGGCCATAGACACTCGATTAACCACGGAATCACCATAGCCCGGGCTGTAGACGACGACGGCTTACGGCTGATAGACTAGCTAACAAGCTATGGTTAAGAAGTTAAAAGCGAGGTACGTCTGCAGTAGCTGTGGCAACGTCAGTGGGGCATGGACCGGCAAGTGCGGTAACTGTGGTGAGTGGAATACTCTGACTGAGCAAATCGAGATGTCGACCACTACGGCCGCGGCCAGTGGAAAAAAGCTCAACCCCCAGTCGATAACCGCCGCCACTAAATCACACACTCCGCGTTTGGCGGTTGGCTTGGGAGAGCTCGATTTAGTGTTGGGTGGTGGGTTAGTGGCCGGCAGTGTGGTACTACTGGCTGGGGAGCCGGGGATTGGCAAAAGTACGGTTCTGCTCCAAGCGGCTTATAATTTGGCCAAGACAAAAAAAGTTTTATACATCAGCGGTGAAGAATCGGCGCGCCAAGTAGCACTGCGAACCAAACGACTGGGGCTGGAGCGCTCCAGCCTGGAGCTGGTGGTCAGCAACTCAGCCAACGATATAGCGGCTACCATCTCAGGCGGTGACTACAGCTGTGTTGTTGTCGATTCGATCCAGTCGGTCGCTGTAAGCGAAATAAGCTCGGCCGCCGGTACCGTTAGCCAGATAACAAATAGCACCCAGCTAATTAGCTTAGCTGCCAAAAGTACCGACACGGCACTACTGGTGGTTGGCCATGTGACCAAAGAAGGTAATATCGCCGGCCCCAAGGTCTTGGAGCACGTTGTTGACGTAGTACTGCAACTAGAGGGTGATCGCTACGGGGGCTTTAAGATACTGCGAAGTAGCAAAAACCGCTTTGGCTCAACCACCGAGGCGGCGATATTTGAAATGACTAATACCGGTCTGCAGAGCGTCGCCAACCCTTCAGCAGCTCTACTCGCCGAGCGCCAAGTAAGCGACGGTTCGATTGTTCACGCCTGCATGGAGGGCAGCCGCCCGCTACTAGTTGAGATCCAGGCACTAGTCAATACTACCGGCTTTGGTTACCCAAAAAGGACGGCCAGTGGTATCGACCTGACAAGGGTCAACTTACTAATCGCCATGCTCGAGCGACGAACCAAGCTTCGTTTGAGCGATAAGGACATCTACGTTAACGTTGTCGGTGGCATCCGGCTCAGCGAGCCGGCAGCTGATCTAGCGGTTTGTATGGCTATCGCCAGTGCCAGCAAGGGCATGCAACTGCGTAAAAACGCCGTCGTCTTTGGCGAAGTAGGTTTATCTGGGGAAGTCCGCCATGTGCCGTTTGTTGATAAACGTTTAGCCGAAGCCAAAAAGATGGGTTTTATTGGTGCTATCGGCCCGCGGGTGTTATCAGGTAAAAAACCAACCGGCCTGCTGTCGGTTCCCGATGTCCGAACCGCTCTCAATAGCTATCTAGAAAAAGACTAAGCCGTTTCAGGGAACGGTATTGGAGGTTGCTAAGAGATTACCGTTTCCATTGTTTCCGGTATAAGCTTCAACAAAAATATTACTACTGCCACCACCAACAACAAAAAACGTATTGTTTGTCGTGTCCGGTGAATCACCAGGCCCGTTCCAATAAACTTTGTAGGAATTAGCACCGGACACAGCACTCCACGAGATGGTATTACCGCTACGCTGGATATTGAAGCTGGAGACAGATGATAGAGTTACAGTTGCAGAATCGCTTGATTCGTAAAGCACACTATCAATGGCATTAGCCCTAAACGTGGCCGACCCTGAGCCGGTTGGGGTATAGGTAAACGACAAGGGCTGCCCGCTGGCAGTGGCGATCGATTTGACCAGTTGATCGTTAACATAAAAATTAACCGTACCGGGAAACTGTGTCCGAGAAGCGTCATCTAACGGATGGGTACCAGCCGATACCGCCGCTGATACCGTACAGCTTCCAGCACAGGAGTTGAGAGAACCGTCAGATACGGTTAGGCTAACCGAAGGTTTTTGGTCACTACAGCTATGGACGTCATCATTGACGCTGGTGTTTCCAGTCGCCCTGGCACCGACGCCGTAGAAGATATCAGCCGAGAAACGCTCGGCGCTGGTACTACCGCTTTGTGTTAGTCTGGCAAGTTCGGGGGTGCAATCGGTTGCGAGTTTATTCGACACTTTGTCTATAGGTGCGCTGTTTACAGCACCTCGTTGTTTGTACCAGGAGGGATATATTTCGGTTGACGGACTTGGTTCAACCGAACCGTTACCGACGTGCGTCTTGACTACATATGCTGGTAGGTGCTGTATGCCACTTGGTTCTTTCCAGTTTTGTGGTGGCAGATTATCATGGGCTTTTTGCATCCATTCCCGCCAGATAGGTCGGGTCATAGTTTCCATAAAGCCACGCATAGCCACCCGGCGGGTGTGATGGCCAACCCACACCCCAAAGGCGTACTTGGTAGAGGTACCCATCAGCAAGCCATCTTTAGCATCGTTAGTGGTCCCTGTTTTTAGGCCGAAGTTCCAACCTTTATAACGATGGATTTTCTGGCCCGATGGGAAATAGCTGGCACTGGGATCCGATATCATATTGGTTACTATATAAGCTGTGTCGTCTCGAACGGCCTGCTCACCTTTGGGCTGTTTCCATTCGTAACGAGGCTTACTGTCGTTTCCGGAAAAAATCTTTAGAATGTAAGTCCTTGGTACATAATTGCCCATCCGCGACAGCGAGGCAAAGCCATTAACGTGCTCGTCGAGTCTCAAGAAGGCCCCGTCGCCAATAGCCGATGCGCCGTAGCATTGAGTAGTCTCTGTTAATTTTTCATCGGCATAACACTTGTAGCCGCTACGCAACCCCAGTTTTTCGGCGGTAGAAATGGTCTTGTCGGTTCCCACGGTCAACATAGATTTTACTGCCGGTACGTTACGCGAGCCGCCCAACGAGTAGCGTAGAGTCAAAGGCCCGGGGTATCGGAAGTCATAATCGTATAAACAATTGCCGGTCTTTTTGGCCTTGTCGGTACAGGGATAGCCGGGCAGGGCTTGCTGAATATCGTAAAGGGTCGAGCCAGCGCCGGCGGTATCGGTGTGCTCGATCAAGGCGGCGTAGTCGTACGGCTTAAAACTTGATCCGGGCGGCAGGGGAGTTTGAGCATAGTTGATCTCGCCAAATTCGGGATTGGTGAAATCAACTCCACCAACAAGAGCCACCATCTGGCCGGTCTTAACATCTTCGCCGGCCGCTGCGATATTGTCGCCACCTTGGCGTTTAACTTGAGCCAATCCCTTTTGGACCTGGGCTTCGGCCAACTCCTGGAGAGGGACATCAAGAGTGGTTATCACTTTCCAGCCGCCTACTTCATTACTAGCAGTACCGCCCTTCTCAACACTCTGAAAATATTTGGCCGTTAGCTCGTTCTTAGCTGCCAGTACAAAATAGGGATGTCGGATCCCGGCGTACTTGGTCTGTTGTGGTTGGACGGTGGCCAAAATATCGATTTTTTTGGTTTTTTCAGCGTCGGCTCGGCTGATCTTGCCGGTCTCTACCATGGAGTCCAGCACGTAGTAGTAACGGCCGTAAAAAGCTTGCTTGTCAAAGTACGGACTATAGGGTGAGTAAAGCCCGGGAGCTTTGGGAATAACTGCTAGCATGGCCGCTTCGGCTAAACTCAGCTGCTTGGCAGATTTATGAAAGTAGTCGGATGCCGCCGCTTGGACACCATGGTCAACACCGCCGTATGGTGCAGCGTTTAGATAGCCGGTTAGTATCTCCTCTTTGGTATAGGTTCTCTCCAGCTCAATCGCTAGGATCAGTTCCTTGAATTTTCTAGCCAAAGTTCTTTCTTCGGTCCAATCTTGGTTTATTTTGACAAGCTGTTGAGTGATCGTTGAGCCTCCTTGGGTACCGCCCTTGCGCAAGGTATTGTTAATAGCCGCTCGGGCAATGGCTCGCATACTAAAGCCCTTCTCGTTATAAAAATTCCGGTCCTCGGTGGCGATAGTTGCGTCTTTAACATGTTGGGACATTTCGTCAAAGGCCACTGGAACGCGTTTAACACCGTTATAGTCTTGCCACAGCAAGACTTTGCCGGTGCGGTCGTAATAGCTTATTGAGCCGCCTAAGTTTTCGCCAGAAATGTTTCGGATGTCTGGTAGGTCTTTTCGGAAATAGGCAAAAACCCCGAGCGTAAAAACAAAGAAGATGACTATGGCTACCCCGACCACCTTTAAGGTGGTTATTCCTCCGTCACGACTCAGCAGGTAGGCTTTGAGGCGTTTGGGATGGAGCCGCCAAAAAAAGCGCTTGATACGTGACTTAGGCAGTCCTATCATTCGCTCCACCTTGCGGCGTGACTTAGCTTGGCGAAGTGCGCTCCATCTTTCGCCCAACGTGCGGTTAACTTGAAGCCGCCTACCACTTTTGGTTGTGATATATTTACTGCTTGGCCGCCGGGGTCGATTTCCATCTCTACGGAGATTCATGAATTGTCTATCACCTGCTAATGCTTACGCGGCTATTATAGCAAAACACCGAAGGAGAAAATTGATGATTAACAAACAGGCAATTGGGGGGAGCGGTTTCAAAATCCTGCGCTATACTATCCATATATGGTATTTAACAGTTTGGCGGCTGAGAGATAACTGATGAAACTTAGCGATGATTTGACTTGGCGAGGTCTTATAAAAGATAAAACCTTTGATGATAATAGTTGGCTCGATGAACCAAAAGTTTTTTATCACGGGGTTGACGCTTCGGCTGACAGTTTGACTATTGGTAACCTGGCGGCTTTAATGTTGGCCCGGCGTCTGGTTGACGGGGGCTGGAAGGCGGTACTACTGGTTGGCGGGGCCACCAGTCTTATCGGTGACCCCGGCGGTAAAGAATCAGAACGTCCGCTCCAACCACGTGATGAGATAGTCAAAAACACCGCCGCCATCAAAGCCCAAATCACCAAACTATTTGCCGGCCAGGAATTTATCTTGGTAGATAACTATGACTGGTTCTCTGGTATTGGTTACTTAGATTTCCTAAGAGATGTTGGCAAGCATTTTTCGATGACCGAACTGATGCAGCGCGATTTTGTGAATGCTCGTATGGGAGAGCAGGGCAGTGGAATTAGTTATGCTGAATTTAGTTACTCCCTAATCCAAGGTTATGACTACTGGGAGCTTTATAAAAAACACCAGACGGTACTTCAAATAGGCGGCTCCGACCAGTGGGGGAATATGCTTTCTGGCGTAGCTTTGATCCGTAAAAAAGAGGCCAAGGAAGCCCATGCTCTATCAATGCCTTTGGTGGTCGACAAGACAACCGGCAAC
>Ga0209541_10005836_pt1 | contig 21323 bp, 24 predicted proteins | sample RifCSPlowO2_01_FD_184027 | JGI IMG/M metagenome (GOLD analysis project Ga0209541, IMG submission 184027) | Groundwater microbial communities from Rifle, Colorado - Rifle CSP2_plank lowO2_0.1 (SPAdes) (version 2) | ecosystem: Environmental > Aquatic > Deep subsurface > Groundwater | place...
AAACCCAAACCCCGCCATATGGCGGGTTTTGGTTTTTGTTTTTGTTATTCAGTTTCCTCGTCTTCCTCTTTTTCGTCCATTCCGGCGGCCTCAGGCTCTTTATCTTCGTCTTCGGTCATTTCGTCACCGTCTTGCGCGAAAACTTCAGAAACGTTGTCTTCGTAAAGCATGTTTTTAAGACTTGCTTATAAAACTGTCCGACCAGCTCCCGATAGTTATTGGGGGCTGACTTCATTTTTATCAATTACGCCCGTGCTTGTAAAGCGGGATTGGCGCGAGATGTGGATAACTTATATCCTGCCTGCGGCCGTGAAAGCTATGGCTATGGCATCTAAAGCATCGTCATTCAGCCCGTCCGCGGTCTTAAAAATCATCTTGACCATCCGTCCGACTTGTTGTTTGTCTGCTCGTCCGTATCCGCATACGGCGAGTTTAACTTCCGGAGGCGAAAATTCGCGAATCTCAAGACCACTTGCTGCGGAAAGAACGGCGCCCCTTGCCTCCGCCACGCGTATTGCTGTTTTATGATTGGAGGTTAGAAAAAGTTTTTCAATCGCTAAAACTTCCGGCTTGTGTTTAAGAAGCAACTTTTTAAAACCGTCAGCCATGAACGAAAGGCGCTCCTCATGCTCCATATTTTTCGCCGTTTCAAAACACCCCGCGTCCAGCAGTTTGTCATTTTCCAAAACGGCATATCCCAGCCGTCCGTACCCGGGGTCAATTCCTAAAATTTTACGTTTAGATTTCAGCATTTGTGTAAATGTTGTTTACGTCGTCGTTTTCGTCTAGGGCCTCAAAAAGTTTTGAAAGGGACTCTTTTATTTTTTCGTCAACCGGCAGATTTGCCGCCGCTTGCCAGCCGTCATCTGTTTTTTGAAATAAAAATTTGGCGGAGCCCGGCGAAGCCAGTTTGACCCCGTGTTCGGAAAGAAGGTGTTTTATTTCCTGTGAGGTTCTGTTTTTGTTGTCCGTAATTCCCGAAATCAAAATCGCGGTACCCCCGGGCCCGTATGCCTCAAACAAGACCTCCTCCAAAACACTTTCATCTTTCGAGGTCGCGCGTTTGATTGCCCGCTCGATATTGTCGGAGGGCATATTGAAAGAGCGCGCTTTTTCCACAACTGCTCTTAAGGACGGATTTGATGCCGGATCAGGCCCTTTTTCGCGGGCAGCCACCGTGATTTGCCGCGCCAGTTTACCGAACTCTTTGCTTTTTTTGGCGTCGGTCAGCGACTTTTTATGTTTAATCTGGCTCCATTTAGAATGTCCGGACATGATTTGCTTTTCTGGCTTCGGCCAGAATTATGTCTTTTATTTTATCCGGCTTTGGAACATCTTTGGCGGTAAAACTTTGCTGCCCCGCGGTCTGCACTCTTATGTTTCCGTAGCGAAGAAGGGTCGCGACAAAACTCGGAATTTCAATCGTTATGTCTTGAACTCGGGAAAGCAAAAATTCGGAAACCTCGCGCTTGAACATCCCGATTTGCTCCACATCGATTATTCTTTCGTTGGTCACGATCCAGATATCAAGATAATAATCAAACCATATTACGAAAGCGATCATTAAAGCGACCATCATATAGGCGATGATAAAATAATAAACCAGCACCATAAGTCCGGCGTTTATTTCAATAGCCGGCAGGGCGACCAGAGCGACAAGCGCCGGAAGAAACAAAGCCGCGGCGAAAGTCATTTTGTTGGCAACAACAATCCAGTGGCGATGAAAGGCGATTATGATTTTTTCGTTTTCGTGAAGACGCAGCATATTACTGGCTTATTATTTCGTCCCACGGGACGGCGAACAAAAGAATTGTGGCGGTTAAGGCGAAAATGACGGCAAAAAATATAAATATTCCCCAAATCCAGCGCGCGCGATCTTTTGGAAGACTGTACTTTTTGTAATGCCACAAAAGGGCCCAGACCAGAAGCCCGTATACAAACAAAAACGCAAAATGCGCGAATACCGCAATTATTTTTATATTTACCTCCACGTTTATATTATACTCTAAATCAGTTTACCTTGCGGTCCGCCAGCTGGCGGATTAAAACCGAGATGTTCAAAAGCCCTGGAAGTAGCCACGCGGCCTTTCGGAGTGCGCTCAATGAAGCCAAGGCGCAAGAGAAACGGCTCGTAGACCTCTTCAACCGTTCCAGAGTCCTCTGACGAGGCGGCCGCGAGTGTGTTTAGGCCTACCGGCCCTCCGCCGAATTTTTCCACCAGAATTTTTAAAAGCCTTCGATCGGACTCTTCCAAGCCCTCGCTGTCTACTCCGAGGAGATCCAAGGTTTTTAAGACGACCTCGCTGTTTATTTCTGGGATTTTGTGCACCTGAGCGTAATCTCTTGAACGCTTCAGCAGGCGGTTGGCTATTCTTGGAGTAAAACGCGAACGTGACGCTATAAGTCCGGCAGCTTCAGCGGAAATTTTGGCATTAAGAATTTTAGCCGAACGGCTGATTATTTTCATCAATTCGTCGGCCGTATAATAGTCCAGCCTGAAAGTTCCGCCGGAAAATCTTGAGCGAAGCGGATTGGAAAGTAAAGCCATCCGGGTAGTCGCGGCAATAAGAGTGAAGGGCGGAAGTTCCAACTGTATCGATCGAGCGCCCGGACCCTTTCCGATTATGATGTCCAAAGTTCTGGATTCCATGGCCGGATATAAAATCTCTTCGATCGCCTTATTTAGCCGATGGATTTCGTCGATGAACAGAATGTCGTTTGCCGACAGGTTCGTCAGTATGGAAGCAAGATCTCCCACGCGCTCTATGGCCGGGCCCGATGTTATTTTTATTTGGGACGACATCTCTCGGGCGATAAGATGGGCGAGACTTGTTTTACCGAGACCCGCCGGACCATGCAAAAGCACGTGTTCGAGCGCTTCACCGCGCTCCAGAGACGCCTGCATCAGTATTTTCAGGTTCTTTTTGATAGCTTCCTGTCCGACATATTCATCCCACCTTGTCGGACGCAGGGTTTCTGAGAGACCAATATCTTCATGTTCCTTTTTTACCGTCTGCATAGTTATATTATATGTTCTTTTGGAATCTTTTGCTGGGTATTGACAAACCCGCTATTTTTTGCTATACTTCTAGCGAAAGGTGTTTTTTACAGCGCCCCGAGGTCTCTAGGCAAACTTTATTATTTTGGGTTTTCATTGAACGGGCGGCTTTGCCCTCTCCTCGTTGAGATTAAAGCTCGGTCGTTTCTTCAGTAAATCCTTAGCTTGTGGTTCCCCATGCCACTTGCCCCTGCCTAGAGACCCCGGGGCGTTTTATTGTTAATCCTGCGCTACCCGGTTCAACTCCTCCAGCGAAGTAATTCCGGCCAGGACCTTCAATATGCCGTCGTCGAACATGGTTACCATTTCTTGGCGCTCCATCGCCTCTTTGAGATCGGCCTCGGAAGGTTTTTTTAGAATCATTTTTTCGACCTTATCATCCACCAAAAAAGCCTCGAATATTCCGATTCGGCCCTTGTATCCTATGCCGTTACACTCTTTGCAGCCCGCCGGTCTCCAGACAGACAGATCTTTTTTTGAGACGTCCTTTTTATATTTAGCCGGCATTCCGTCAAGCGATTTTTTTATTACACGCTCTTCTTCCGCGTTTGGGGAGCCTTTCTTTCGGCATTTGTCGCAAAGTTTTCTTACCAGACGCTGGGCCATGGCCATGTTTACGGCCGGCGCGATTATTGTCGGGTCGGCCTTTAAGTCAATGAGCCGCGGTATGGTGCCCGCGGCGTTGTTCGTATGAAGAGTCGAGAATACCAGGTGTCCGGTAAGCGCGGCATGCATCGATATTTCGGCGGTCTCGAGATCTCGTATTTCCCCGACAAGGATAACATCGGGGTCTTGTCTTAAAATCGAGCGCAGTCCGTTTGCGAAGTCATATCCTTTTTTGGAATCAACCTGGGTTTGATTGATTCCGGTCAGGTGGTACTCTATCGGATCTTCTATGGTTACTATGTTTATTCCGGGCCGATTGGTTTTCCTGACGAAGGCGTATAAAGTGGTGGTTTTTCCGGATCCGGTCGGTCCCGTGGTCAAAATCATGCCGTTCGGTCTTTTTAACTCTTTTTCCACGGTTTTTAGAAATTCTGGATGCATGCCCAAGTCGCTTAGGGTTATGGATATTGTTTTGGGGTTCAAAACTCTTAAAACCAGAGTTTCTCCGTAAGGGCCGGGGAGGGACGACGTTCTGACTTCCATGTCGGCGGTTTTGGTCCTGATGGTGAATCTTCCGTCTTGCGCGCGGTCGTGGATGTTCAGTTTCATTTCCGAGATAAGTTTGATCCTTGAGAGTATCAGTCCGTATGAAGACGCCCTGAAAGAGGAAATATCATGCAGAACTCCGTCAAGGCGAAAACGCACCTTGGCCTCTTTCTCCCTTGGTTCCAAATGCACGTCGGATGCCTCTAAAGCCAAAGCTCCGGCCAAAATAGCCTCTACCGTCTCCGACACCCTTCTTATTTTTTGCGCGTTCAAATGCGGTTCAATGAGCCTTTGCAGATCGGCGATATTTCGTACTTCTTTTTGAAATTCTTCCAGGCGTTCCGGTGAGATGTCTATTAGTCCCGACTCTATCTCCTCAAAGGCCGGAACCTCTTTGTATCTTGACCAAGCCCTTAAAAGGCTTGATTCCGAGACAAAAAAAAGGTCTATCCGGTAGCCGTCTTCCGAAAGCCTGTTTAAAACATCTTTGGTTTTGGCGAGTTCGGGATTTAAAACCGCTATTTGCAGTTTTTTGGCCACTTTCTGGAATATTGCCATTTTAACGGCTCTGGCCTCGTCTTCGGGGACGAGCTTCAGGGCGTCAAGATCAATGGTCATTCTGGAAAGATCGGCGTAAGGCAGACCGTGTTTTTCGGCGAGCATTCTCGCCAAATCCTCGGCCTCTTTTTGCCGGAGCTCTTCCAGTTTGAGTTCAATGCCGTTATTTTTGTCCATCCTATGCACTCATTTTATCCGATTTTTTTTCTCTTAACAAATTTCTTATTTTTACTTCGGCTTCCGAAAAGTTTTTGAAGCCGGAGGCGAAAAAGTACGGACTTTGGATTACGGCGCCGAGCGAAGAAGCCAACCCCCAGAGCGCCTTTTTGTCTTCGTGAAAAATCAAAGACCTAACTCCGTCTTCGTGTTCACGGCAGAGCACCGAGCAGGTGTGAGGAGCAATATTAGCTCTTACTTTTTTGAGTATGGAAAGAGAATTTTCGTCGGTCGGCTCAACGCCGGTCTTTTCAAAATCGTGTTTGGTCAGAAACGTCCAACTTGTCTTTATCTCCGTGTCCGAAGCGGTCCTGGCCAAAGCCCGGCCGAGAATTTGGGCTGTTCCGGTCTTTTTATCGGCGTTCAGAATTTCTTCGATGGCTTTTTTGTCCGCTCCGAATGAAAGGAGTCGGCTTGCGAGGGCAAAAACGCCCTCGCCGGATTTTTTTTGGAAGTTATCGGTTTCGTACATCAAAGAAGCCATAATCAGCGAGGCGGTTTTCGGCGGTACGGGTGTTTGGCCGTTCAGGACTCCGCCGATCTCGTTTATTTTTTCCGCAAGTGTTTTTTCTCCGTTCACGAAATACCCCGTTTTTCCCTCTGGCGGCTTGTTGACCGGAGCCGACATTTTGTTCCATACCGATCCGATTTCTTGCGCGGAAAAAAAACAAAAAGCCGCATCTATATCATGAGGTGATTTTTCAATGGAAATGACCGACGGCTCGAGTTCTGTTTTTGGAGATATTATTATGCTGAAAAATCCGGTTTCTTCCTCATACTTTAATTCATCCAAGGGAATATTTTTCGGTATTTTGATTTTTATTTTTTGAGGTACCCTGTACTCTGACGGTTTCGGAATTATCTTCTCGAATTTAGCCGCGAACCCACTGCCGCAATCGGGCCACAAAAAAGTTTTTTTCCCGGCTTTTTCGAGAATTTCTCTTAGAGCCAGCATTACAAGTTGTGTCGCCTCATCGGCCGACGGCTCCCCGGCTACCAGGATTTTATCGCCCGAATCCAGGAGTTTTTTTACCGCCTCTTGAGTTTGGTCCATGTCTTTTATTATCACCACCGGGATTTTTTTGCAAATGTTTTTGATAATAAACTGTGTGTTCGTTGTGGATTTTGTGTTGAAAACCACATGAAATGTGCGTAAGGCGTGAACAAATAGCGCAAAACCTGTGGATTTTGTTTTATCCCGCTTAATTTTCGGGTAAAATTACTTAATGGTATTTGAAACAAATTCCGGGAAAGAAACCAAAAAACTCGGAGAAATTTTGGCTCGTGAACTCGTAAAAATAAAAACGGAAAAAACCGCGCTTGTTTTGGCCTTTTCGGGCGAGCTTGGCGCGGGGAAGACAACTTTTGTTCAAGGACTCGCAAAGGGCCTCGGTATAAAGGAAAAAATAAAAAGCCCAACTTTTTTGATAGTTAAAAACTATAAACTAAAAACTAAAAACCATAAACTATTTATCCACATTGACGCCTATCGTCTCAAAAAACCGAAAGATATTTTATCTCTCGGCTGGCGCGAAATGTCGGGCGATCAAAAGAACATAATAGTTATAGAATGGGCCAAACACATCGCAAAAATTCTGCCCGCGCATCACATAGACATAAGTTTCAAACACATTTCCGAAAACAAAAGGAAAATTGAATTTCGTTTAGAAAGCTAACAAAAAATTCGGAGGTCCAAAAAATTCGAATGTCCAAATGGTGACAAAACGCTGCTATAGCAGCGTTTTGTCACCATTTTAGATTGGGTAAGTTATAAAAAAACAAAAATCCCGCGGGCTTGAAAAAGCCGCGCGGGGTCGTTTGTGCTGGAACCAGCATTCAAACTAGTTTCCTGGAGTTGTGTTTAATGCCTCATCGGCGCTCCACATCGCCCGCAAGTGTGAGTGATGTACGCCCACATACTCCCGCGCCTGTGCCCCCTTATCCTACAGATTTGCCGCCGTTCCCGATAGAATTCGTCATCTCTCGCATCATACCAAGCCTGACTTTTATCAAAGTGAGCCGCAATCATAATTAGGACCACTACTAAAACACCAAATACAGCGAGCAGCGTCATGGCAAAAGGGCCGTAATAATAATCAATGGCTTCTGGGCTTGGATTTCCACTCACTAACATTTCATAAAAAACATCGCGTAGGGACATCTTGTGTCCTCCTTGTCCGATCTTTGGTAGTCTGTAAGTTACGAGGAGAAGTTGCTTACAAAAAACTTTGAAATGCGGCACCTCAATATGCCCAGCGCACACGAGACGCTCCCCTTTCTTATATTACAAGACAAGTAAAAAGTCAAGGGCTCGTGAAAGGGGGCGTTTTTCTTTACAATATGAATAATGACGGCTAAAAAGGCCAACAAACTTCTCGTGATTCTGGACGCTCATGCTATTTTGCATCGGGCGTATCATGCCTTGCCTCATTTTACATCGCCCAAGGGCGAGCCGACGGGGGCTTTATACGGATTTACGGCCATGCTTTTGAAAATTATCCGCGAGCTCAAGCCTGATTATTTGGCCGCGGCTTATGATGTGGCCGAGCCGACATTCCGCCATATTGCCTACGAAAAATATAAAGCAACTCGCGCCAAAACAGACGACGAACTGATTCCGCAATTCGACAGATCTAAAGAAATTCTGAAAGCTTTCGGTGTTCCGGTTTATGGAGAGCCGAGATTTGAGGCCGACGACATCATAGGAACGGTTGTTGATAAAAATAAAAAAACAAAAAATCTGGACATCGTCATCGCTTCCGGTGATTTGGACACGCTTCAGCTTGTTTCGGGAGACAAGGTGCGGGTTTATACTTTACGCAAAGGCAACGAAGAGATGATTTATGATGAAAAAGAGGTTGAAAAAAGATACGGTTTCGGGCCGGAGCTGGTGCCCGACTATAAAGGGCTGGTGGGGGATCCTTCGGACAACATACCGGGAATTAAAGGGATAGGGGAGAAAATTGCCGGACTCTTAATTCAGAAATTCGGGTCGGTTGAAAAAATAATGGAAATAGCCAAAAACGAACCCGAAAAATTAAAAAGCGCCGGCGTAAAAGAGCGCGCCATAAAGCTTCTTGCCGAAGGCGAAGAAGAGGCTCTCTTTTCAAAAACTTTGGCCACAATACGCCTGGATGCGCCCATAAAATTTGAATTTAAAAAAATGGAATGGTCCGGTTTTGATAAAGCAGAATTGGAGAAAACTTTTCGTGAACTGGGTTTTAACAGTCTTCTGGGCCGAATTCCGGGAAGCGAAGGTGTTGTAACAAAAATAGAAAAAACCGCAACCGATCCAAAGCTTGCCAAAAAAATAGAAATAGCTTTCTGGCTTCTGGATTCCAGACGCATAAATGTTTCAAGCGATGAGGTTTTAAAAATAATTGGCGCAAGTTCCGTCGAAAGTGCTTACAAAAAACTTTCGGCGGAGCTTGAAAAATCGGGACTCGCCAAAATTTTTAAAGAAATTGAAGAGCCGCTGACGGGGGTTTTGGCGCAGATGCAAAAAGAAGGCATTTTACTTGACGCTAAGCTTTTAAAAAATCTTTCTAAAAAATATCAGCAGGAGCTTGATGTTTTGACGTCCGAAATCCACAAAATCGCGGGCGAAGAATTTAATATAAATTCAACCAAAGAAATGCGCCGGATTTTATTTGAAAAGCTTAAACTGGATACCAAAAAAATAAAAAAAACTGGAGGAGGGGAAAAATCAACCAGATTTTCGGAGCTTTTAAAACTCAAAGGACTGAACCCAATAATTGACGCGATCTTAAAATATCGTGAATTGGCCAAACTCAAATCCACTTATGTTGATGCCCTGCCCGAACTTGTGGGAGAAGACGGCAGGATCCATACCACTTTTTTACAGACCGGAACTGCGACCGGACGCCTTGCGTCACGCGACCCAAATTTGCAAAATATTCCGATAAGAACCGAGCTTGGGCGCGAAGTTCGGGCGGCTTTTACGGCGCCCAAAGGCAAGGCGATTCTTACGGCCGACTACTCGCAGATAGAGTTAAGGATCGCCGCCATATTGTCGGGTGATAAAAAAATGAAAGAAGCCTTTATTGAAGGCAAGGATATTCATACCATGACCGCTTCCGAAGTTTTTAATACGCCCGAAAAAAAAGTAACGTCTGAAATGCGAAGAAGAGCGAAAGTTATAAATTTCGGAATACTTTACGGGATGGGCAAACGCGCCTTGGCTGAAAATCTGGGAATAAGCCAGGACGAGGCCGAGCTTTACATTCGCGAATATTTCAGCGATTTTGAGGGTATCAGAAGTTACGCCGAGAGGGTTAAAAACGACGCGAGGAGCAAGGGATATGTTGAGACAATGTTCGGGCGCAAGAGATTTTTGCCCGAAATTAATTCCCCGATGCAGTTTATGCGCTCGGAAGCAGAAAGAATGGCGGTCAATTCGCCGATACAGGGTACTGCCGCCGACATAATAAAAAAAGCCATGATAAAAATACAGGATATGATTGAGAAAGACTTTGGAGCGAAAAAACTAAAAATGATTTTGCAGATTCACGACGAACTTTTGTTTGAGGCCGAGGCGGGCGCGCTTAAAGAGGCGGCCCGGCGCGTAAAAGATATAATGGAGGGCGTCTTGAAAACCGATATTCCAATAAAGGTTGAATTGTCTTACGGCCCCAACTGGTCCGAGTTGGAAAAATTAGAAGTTAGAAATTAGAAGTTTTTTTGCATGTTGTACTTAATTTACGGCGGGGATTCGTATAGAGCGAGAAAAAATGTCCGTGAAATAGTCGCGAATCTGATTTTGCGAAACCCCGGCGCCGCTGTCCACAGACTAACTCCGGAAAATTCAAACGAAGAAAATCTGGCTGACCTAATTTACGGCCAGAATCTTTTTGGCCAAAAGTCCGTTATTGTTTTTGATGGACTTCTTGAGGGGGAACTCGGCGGTTTTTTGGAAAAGAAAGCGAAGGACGCGGCGGATTCGAAAAACGTTTATATTATTTTGGATGGGAAACTAGACGCGGGGCTCGCAAAAAAAATATCAAAATTCGCTCAAAAAACATTAAAGCTGAATAAACTTTCTCCCGACGAAATAAGGGGGTGGATTGTGAAAGAAGCGAAAGAAAGAGAGATTTCTTTATCCGCCGGAGAAATTGATTTTTTTGCAAAAAATTTTGAATCCGACCTTTGGGCGGTGAGTCAGGCGCTAGAACTCAAAAGTCTTGGCGGGGAAATAGATATTAAAAAATTTTTATATAACCCCTTTGGCCTTGCCGATTTGTTTGCGCAAAGAAACAAGCGCGAGGCGTATAAACTTTTTCACAAAAATCTGTCAAGCGGAGTAACGGCCGAAGAAATGTTTTGGAAGCTGTGGTGGCAGATGCGCACTCTTTTGGCCGTCTCCTCCTTCAAAGAATCGGGGTTTGATAATTTTCAAATTAAAGCAAGCGCGGGCTTGCATCCGTACGTTATTCAAAAAAGTTTGTCCGCCGCCTCCCGTTTTCGGAAAGACGAGCTTGCGCGTATTTGGGACGAATTGTTCGCCATTTGGCGCGGTTCAAGAGAAGGAAACGCGGACCTTGAGTCCGGCCTTGAGCGCGTGATTTTAGGACTTGCCTGATTTTTTTATTAATTTTGTCAGCCGCGATTTTTTGCGGCTGGCCGCGTTTTTGTGAATGACGTTTGTTTTGGCCGCTTTGTCCAGCGCTTTATAGGCCTGCGGCAAGAGGGCGAGGGCTTCCGATTGTTTGTTTAGCGCAACCAGTTTTTTTATTTTTCCCACAACTTCGCGTACGGCGTCTTTACGCGCGATGTTTTTAATCCTGCGCCTTGTCGCTTGCTTTATGGCTTTTTTGGCTGATTTCGTTATTGGCATGATAGAAATAGTATACTTTTTGTTGTCCCGAGGTCAAGGCTGCCGGCCGTTGACGCGTCTGTTTTTGGGTAGTACCATATGGACAGCTTTCTTTTTGACGAGGGGTGAAAATGGAAAATGAGAGTTGGTCTGAATTCTTCTACTGCCCGAAGTGCAGTAAAATTATTCTGGAAACCGAAAAAGAATCTGTCGCGGGCGATGATTCAGGCAGGGTGTTCCACTCGACCTGCAAGACCGAACTGGTCAAAAGGCCCGTTCCAGACCATCCTTCTGACTGCTATGACTGATTGCCGGCAAAAACGAAGCGCTCTCGCGAGGGCGCTTTTCAAATTATCTTAAGCAAATCTCTCAACCTTGCCGCCTCCTCAAAACGGAGTTCGGAGGCGGCTTCGAGCATCTGGCGTTCAAGTTCGGCTTTAATAAGCGCGGGGTCTATAAGTTCTTGCTGGAGTTTTTTTAACTCGATTTCAAACGGATCTTTCCCCGTCTTTTCTTCAAGCCAAAACGGGGGACGAATTTCTTTTTTTATGGCGCTCGGAGTTATGCCGTGTTTTTTATTATACTCTTCCTGAATTTTTCTTCTTCGCTCGGTTTCCTTGATTGTTTTTTTAATTGAGCCGGTCAATGTGTCGGCGTAAAGTATGGCCCGTCCGTTGGGATGCCGCGCCGCTCTGCCGATTGTCTGGGTAAGTGAAGTATAATTTCTCAAAAACCCCTCTTTGTCGGCGTCCAATACGGCGACCAGAGCCACCTCCGGAAGATCAAGCCCTTCGCGTAAAAGATTTATCCCGACCAAAACGTCAAAATCGCCTTTGCGCAGATTTTGCAGGGTTTTGGAACGCTCCAAAGTTTTGACCTCCGAATGCAGATACTCCGTTTTTATGTTTTTTTCCCGCAAGTAGTCCGCTATTTCTTCCGCGAGCCGTTTGGTCAGCGTAATCAGTAAAACCCGCTCCTGGTTTTTGGCGGCCTTCGCGATTTCTTTCTCAACATCTTTTATTTGGCTTACGGCGGGTCTGACTTCTATTTCTGGCTCAAGAAGTCCTGTCGGTCGGATTAGTTGTTCTGCGACCTCCTCGTTGGATTTTTTAATTTCAAAATCTGCCGGCGTGGCCGACACAAAAATTGTCTGTCCAATTTTTTGTTCAAATTCGTTAAATTTCAACGGCCTGTTGTCCAGGGCGGAAGGAAGCCGAAAGCCGTAATCCACAAGCACCTGTTTTCTGGCCTTGTCTCCCTCATACATCCCGCGTATTTGGGGCACGGACATGTGTGATTCATCAATTACTATTAAGGTGTCTTTAGGCAGGTAATCCAAAAGGGTTGAGGGCGGGGAGCCGGGTTCACGAAAAGATATGTGGCGTGAATAATTCTCAATGCCCGAAACGTAGCCGGTTTCGCGAAGCATTTCCAGATCAAAATTGGTCCGTTGTTTCAACCGTTCGGCTTCAAGTATTTTTCCGCCGTCCGCGAGTTCTTTGAGGCGGTTGTCCAATTCTGTTTTTATGTTGTGGGACGCGATGTCCAGTTTTTCTTTTTCGGTTACAAAGTGTTTGGCCGGAAATATCTTCCTATTTTCTAATTCGCGCGAATTAGACGATAAAGAGTTTTTGCGTTCCGAAAGCGATTCAATTTCGTCTCCGAAAAAATCAAGGCGGGTTATTTTTTCGCCGTCAGGAGAAACTATTTCAATCGCATCGCCCTTGACCGAAAAAGTTCCGTGGAGTTTGTCCAGATCGTTTCGGATATATTGCATATCGGCAAGGCGTTTTAAAAAATCACCCCGTTTTATTTTTTGGCCGGCACGCAAGTCCAAAGCAATTTTTTCGTATTCTTCAGGGTCGCCTATGCCGTAGATACACGAAACCGAGGCGACTATCACGAAGTCGCGGCGTGTTAGAGCCGATTCGGTTGAAGCGTGGCGCAGGCGGTCAATGAAGTCGTTTATTTTGGCGTCCTTTTCTATATATGTATCGGTTGCCGGCATATATGCCTCGGGCTGGTAGTAGTCGTAATAGGACACAAAGTAGTGGACGGCGTTTTTGGGAAAAAATTCTTTAAATTCCTGATAGAGTTGGGCGGCCAGAGTTTTGTTGTGAGAAATGACAAGCGCGGGCCTATTTAAGCCGGCGATGACGTTGGCCATCGTGAAAGTTTTGCCGGAGCCGGTTACTCCGACTAAGGTCTGGAATACTCGCCCGGATTTTAATCCCGCAATCAATTTTTCGATTGCTTGCGGCTGGTCTCCGGTTGGTTTATACGGAGAATGCAATTTGAAGTCCATAATTATATAATGTGTGTATGATTATTTCTTTGGAGGGAAAAGTAAGTTTTAAGGGCCTGCGGTACATGATTGTTGATGTGAATGGAGTTGGATATAAGATTTTTGTCGGCCCCGAAACTTTAAGAAAAATAACACAAAACGATGGAAAAATAAAGATTTTTACTTCGCTTTACGTTCGCGAAGATGCCATGGATTTGTATGGATTTTTGACTTTGGCCGAAATGGAGCTTTTTGAGACCCTAAAAGGTGTTTCGGGTGTAGGACCCAGAACGGCTTTGGGTGTTTTGAGTGTGGGCCCGGTTGATACGCTAAAGCGGGCCATTGCCGGGGGAGAGACCGCATACTTAACCAAAGTTTCGGGGATTGGCCGAAAGACAGCCGAGCGTATAGTAATCGAGCTTCGCGAAAAAATGGGCAAGGGGCTTGAAGGCTCGGAAGAATTTCGTCACGAGGAGGATGCTTTGGACGCTTTGCACTCGCTCGGATATTCCTTGCGCGAAGCCCGCGAAGCGTTAAACAAGGTTCCGTCCGAAGTTAAGGGCGCTTCGGATCGCATCAAATCCGCGCTGAATATTTTGGGTAAAGCCAGATGAATTTCACAAAAAAATTTATTCCGGGGCCGGTTTTGGATTTCTTGAGGCCGATTTATCACCGGCTGTTTTCGGTCTTGTCCGTTGTTTTTTACGGCCGGCCGTCAAGAGAGATGGTTGTTGTCGGTATTACGGGGACGAACGGCAAGACAAGCGTCGTTGAATACATCACGCAGATTTTACGTGAGGCGGGGATTAAAACGGCTTCCGTTTCCTCGCTTTACTTCCGGATAGGGGACGAGGCCGAAAAAAACACGCTGAAAATGACAATGCCCGGTCGATTTTTTCTGCAAAAGTTTTTGCGCCGAGCCTTGAAGGCCGGTTGCACGCACGCCGTTTTGGAAATAACATCCGAGGGCATAAGACAATTCAGGCACAAAAATATTGACTGGGATGTTTTGGTTTTGACCAACATAACGCCCGAACATATTGAATCTCACGGCTCTTTTGAAAACTATCGTAAAGCCAAAGAAAAAGTTTTCGCCGAGCTTTCAAAAACCTATTGCAAATCGGATGTCGCCAAAACTTTTATTATAAATGGCGATGACCCCGCGGCCCCGGAGTTTTTGAAATACGAAGCGGATAAAAAAATAATTTATTCAAAAAAAGACGCGCCGAGAGAACTAAAACTTTTGGGTGAATTTAATCTTTATAATATCGCCGCGGCGGTTAAAACGGCCCAGGCACTTGGTATACCGCAAGAGGTCATTACAAAAGCAGTTGAAAAAATTGAAGGAGTTCCCGGAAGGATGGAATTCGTCCAGCGTGAGCCGTTTGTGGTTGTTGTTGATTACGCGCATACTCCGGACGCGCTTCGCAAGGTTTATGAAACCCTGCGTCCGCCAGCCAGCGGGCGTTTAATTTGCGTTTTGGGCTCTGCCGGAGGAGGCAGAGATAAATGGAAGCGACCCGAAATGGGCAAAATCGCATCCGAATTCTGCCAGGAAATTATTTTGACGAACGAAGACCCTTACGACGAAAAACCCGAAGTAATTATTGAAGATATATTTGGCGGCATTGCGGGGATTCGATCCCCGGGAATCCTGGGATCGAATCCCGGGGTGTTGGAAATTATTGATAGAAAAGAAGCGATTAAAAAGGCGATTTCGGACGCAAAAACCGGTGATGTCGTAGTTATCACCGGCAAGGGAGCGGAGCCGTGGATAATGGGTCCCGGCGGGACAAAAACTCCGTGGGACGACCGTGAAATCGCACGTGAAGCGTTAAAAAATAAAGAGTGAAAAAAAGAGCCGACTACGCGGCTCTTTTTTAGAAAGATTTATAGGACATGAATAACAAACATGGTAGAGGAGAAAATGCTCGAACACCCGTTTTGTAAATTTATTGCTTTCACTTGAGGGGTATGCGCTGGCAGAACACCGTCTGTGTGGCTATCGCTCGTTTTTATAAAAATATAATGTGCTTTCTTAAAACCTCCGTGTCCAGAGTTATCACCAGGCTCGGGGAGAACGATAAACTTTGAACCAACAGGAAGCTCGTTCAAGGTAAGTGGCTCAAAAAACCTTGGAGATATCTGCATCCACCTTTCTTTCAGAAAAACAGCTTCCTTAAGGTTGTCCGTCACTGTTTTCTCCTTTGACCAAAGAACCTAACTCCTGCATATCACAAAACGTTTTGGACGTCAAATATATGCATTAAGACGACATCTTAATAGCCGAGATTTTTAAGTTTCTATATGTTAATATATCGACATATCGAAATACATTTTATGGCCACGATTCAAAAATTTGAGGATTTGGTGTGCTGGAAAAAGTCAAGAGAACTTGCTAATTTTATTTTTGACATTACAGATGCGCCTATATTCAAAGATTACGACCTAAAACGGCAAATCAGGCGCGCTTCTATATCACCAATGTCAAATATTGCCGAGGGCTTTGACCGAGGCACGAGGCAGGAGTTTGTTGACGCCCTTTTCATAGCAAAAGGAGAAGTTGGGGAAGTCAGAAGCCAGCTTTACATCGCCAACGACAGAGAATATGTCGATATATCGAAATTTCGAAAGGGTTTGGCGCTGACGGATGAATGTTCGCGGCTTATCCAAAGTTTCTCCACAAAAGTAAAAGGCGGGTCAATGAGAGGAGAACAATTTAAATATGTAAAACCGAAAGATCCTATGGAAGAGATTACAAAAAACTTAGATCCCGTATTATATAAAAGATTTTATGAGAACAAAAAATAATATTTCGACATTTCGACATTTCGACATTTCGATATGTTGCTATGTCGATATTTCGATATATTAACACATCGGAATTTTAAAAAATGGCATGACAAAAAAGTTTCCAAAATCAATCCGAAAATTTTTGCGTAAAGAAAAGGCGAGAATCCGTCAGCAGTTTTTAGAGTCGGGGAAACAAAAAGAAGAAATCGCCGCGCTTTTCGAAAAAATAAAAAAGACAGATATAATAAAAAATAACAAAGGTCGAAGAAAAACTATAAAATAATTATTACAAACTATTAACCATGATGAAGGATCATAATCACGATTTGGTACACGCGCTTTCTGAAAAAAATGACGCTGTCTGGAGATACGAAAAAGAATATTTGAAAAACGCCGAAGGATGCGATTCTTGCACTCAAATGTGGCGGAAAATGAGAGACGACGACAACAAGCATATTGAGATGCTTGTGGCGGAAGTAAAAAAACACGCGAGCGAAAACAGGTTTGATTAGCTTAAATTTTAAATCAAAAAGCCTCGCGCTTGCGGTGCCTTTTGGTTGTGCTATCTTAAAATAAGATTATATATATCCGGGGGAAAAATGGCCGCAGGCGAAAGTTCCTGTCCGCGGATAGTCGTTTTTTTTGACATAAACGTTTCACACAAAGCCAGAGAAGTCATTGAAAAGGCGGCGGATGGCGTGAAAGTCGTTTTCTTGAAACACAATTTGAGCCGGGAGAAAGACGATGTTGTTTTGGAACACTTTGAAGAAGAAACCAGACGAAACCATCCCGGAGCACAGGCCTTCATCCTTACTCATGACCGCAATTTTGAAAACGACTCCGGATATTCTTTGTCCAGCCCCCTTTCCATAATAAAAATACCGATGTCAACGTCGGAAAGTAAAATCTTAACTGGAATCGCTCTGGAAGTAGTCGTTAATTTTTTGAAATTTCTTGTTTCCCAACCGAGGCCAATGCGTTTCACCGGGGTTTTAAATATAGAATAAAAACGAAAAAGAGCTCTTTAGAGCTCTTTTATTTTTTCCCAGGAAAATCCGTCTCTGCCGAAGTGGCCGTAAGCGGCGGTTTTGAAATAAATCGGTTTCAGTAAATCCAAATACTCAATAATCGCTTTTGGTCTGAAATCAAATTTTTCACCGAGTAATTTTGTCGCCTTCTCCGAGTTTTCGTCAAAAGTATTCGCGAAAAGCATCAATGGTTCGGCTTTGCCTATGGCGTAGGCCACACTGACCAGACATTCTTTGGCCAAGCCCGAGGCGACCACTGATTTAGCGGCATGCCGGGCCATGTAGGCGGCAGAGCGGTCAACTTTGGTCGGGTCTTTTCCGGAAAACGCGCCTCCGCCGTGGGGGGCGAGTCCGCAGTAGGTGTCCACCATTATTTTGCGTCCGGTAAGACCCGAGTCTCCGGCAAACCCGCCGATTACAAACCGGCCGGTGGGATTTACAAGGGTATTTTCGGGTTCGTTTAATTCGTATTTTACAAGAAGAGGCCTGATAAGCTTGCGGACAAGAAACTCCTTTAATTCATCATGGCTCACGCTTTCGGCGTGCTGGGTTGAAACAAGCAGGGTTGTTAATTTGTCTTTTTCAAAACTTACCTGGGCTTTTCCGTCGGGACCTATAATTTTTTTGGCTTCCGTGTCATTTTTCCTAAGTTCGGCCAGCCCACTTGTCAGTTCGTGGGCCAGGGCCACCGCCAGAGGCATCATTTCTTTTGTTTCATCACAGGCGTATCCGTACATAATGCCCTGGTCTCCGGCGCCTCCGGTGTCAACACCCCGCGCTATATCTGGCGATTGTCTTGCTATTTTCACCGTGACATTTATTGGTTCTTCGTAGCCGATCTGTCGGTAAATCTTTTTCGCTGTTTCGGCCGCGTCCACCCCTTTAGCCGTGCTTGTAACTTCCCCGCCGATGAACAAGTCGCCGTGAGAACCCAGAATTTCTATAGCCGTGCGGCTTTTCGGGTCTTCGCGCAAAAACTCGTCCAAAAGCGCGTCAGCCATCTGGTCACAGACCTTGTCGGGATGGCCCTCGGTGACGCTTTCGGCGGTGCGGTGTGGATAAATTTTGGAAAGCATAGTATTTATAGTATTTATGTTATAATTAAGAGATTATATTATCAATTATTAAATTTTAAATCAAATGGCAAAAATGTCCAATGGCAAAAATATTTTTAGTACGCGCGATCTTTGGACGCGCTGCGAGTCGGGTTATTATTTTCTCATAATTTTATTGGTCGCCCTTTCTTTCTGGGTCGCCGCAAAATTTTTAAATGAGGTAAAGAGTTTTACCAGACCGTCTCTTTCTTCGCCCACGATTCTGGTAACCGGCGAGGGAAAAGTGCTGGCCAAACCGGATGTTGGCGTGGTTAATTTTTCCATGGTATCAAGCTCTCTTGACATGGCTTTCGCCAGAGATGGCGTAAACGAGCAGGCCGACAAAATCATCAGTTTCCTGAAAAGTTCGGGCGTTGAGGACAAAGATATCAAGACGACGGCTTATAATATCAGCCCCCAATACGATTACCCCAAAGGCCGAAGGGAATTTTTGGGCTATGAGGTGCGCCAAACCCTGCAGGTCAAAATACGGGATCTGGAAAAAATCGACATGGTTGTGGGCGGTATTACTGAATTTGGAGCGATTGAAATTGGAGACCTCCGTTTCGTTGTCGATAACGATGAAGTTTTGAAACAGGAGGCCAGAGCCAAGGCGATAGTCGATGCCAAAACCAAGGCTCTTGTATTGTCTAAGTCGCTCGGGGTTAGGCTCGGAGATATTGTTTCTTTCAGCGAATTCGGCGGTCCGGTTCCTTTTTACGGCTATGCCGCCAGTCTTGGTGTCGGAGGGGATTTCGAGAGGTCTATAGCGCCATCAATTCCGACCGGCGAAAACGAGATTGTTTCGAACGTAAATATATCCTTCGAGATCAGATAGTTTCCTATATAGACGTTTCGGCGATCAAATTGGAATTTTGGTCGAAAAGTTTTATTGTCTCACGCACATTTGACCAGGCTTCTTCGTTTTGTTCCAGGTATACCCTCCATTCCTTGGAGAAAAATTCCGCCTCATTTTTGTGGGCTTCAACGCAGCCGGCGTAGTTTAGTCTTTGTTCAACGAACTCGCGGCAGGCAAAATTTACGTCCGAGGGGGCGGACGATAAATTCGGTGTCTGGCATTTTGACAGAGTTTTTAAGTAAGAAAAGCAGGCGTTGTTTTGGGCGCTAACGCCCGCCTCTTTGTCCGGATCCGGGCAATCTTCCGGCAGTCTTGGCTTAAACTCGTAAAGTCTGTTGAAGTAGCCCGCGCAGATATTTGGCCTGAAACTCGTGTTAAAAGGACTTTTGCCCGTGATTATAATTGCCTTCTCTCCCGGAGATAGTTTTATGTCGCCTTGAATATTGACTTGCGCCGTGTAAGGGAGGCTTGCTCCTTTTGGTATAATGAAATAATCCTTGTCCCTGTTTTCCAGTCTCCACCCGCTTATATTTACCGGTTCTGTGTTGGAATAGTCGGCCGATATTTCAATGTATTCTTCGTCTTGTTTTTCGGCTCTGTAGTTGGCGGTATAAATTCTGACGGTCTTTACCGCGTTTTTTTCCGAAGACGGCTCCGAAGCGCCGTTTCCGTCAGAGGGATTATTTTGCCGGGCTTCGGGAGGCTGCAGACCTATCTGGTTTATTAAGCTTCCACCGGAAAATAAAAAAAAAGCGATCAGTATTATTACCAGAATTACAAAAATTACGTTAATTACGTTGGCCATGGATACCTTTCAGTATAATCATATAATTGTTAAAATAAAAACATGCCGGAAAAGGTTAATTTAAAAACAGCCGACGGAATTAATATCGCCGGCGACCATTACAAAGGACCGATCGGCAGCGCCGGTGTTTTGCTTTTACACATGATGCCGGCCGCAAAAGAAAGCTGGGCAGGATTCGCCTTGAAGCTGAACGAGGCCGGATTCGGGGCGCTGGCGATTGACTTGAGGGGACACGGCGAATCCGAGGGCGGACCGCGGGGCTTCCGCGATTTTTCGGACGAAGACCATCAAAAAAGCATTGAAGACGTCCGCGCGGCGGTTGATTTTCAAATTGCCGAGGGTCATTCAAAACTGTTTTTGGCTGGAGCTTCAATTGGCGCGAATTTGGCTTTGTGGGAGCTGGTGGAATCAGATAGGGTTTCGGCGGCGGCTCTTTTATCGGCAGGGCTAAATTATCGCGGTATTGAGACCTTGCCTTTAGCGCGGAAAGTCAGACCAGAGCAGGGGTTTTTACTGGTCGCGGCGAAAGACGATGCCCGTTCCGGAGGGTCCGCGGCTGAAATGGCTGAAGAAATTTTCAGGGCATCCGCAAGCAAAAAAGAAATAAAAATTTTTGAAACAGGAGGGCACGGAACCGACCTGTTAAACTCGCATCCGGATCTTGCGGATGATATAATAAATTGGTTTAAAGAATTTTAAAGGTCGTCAGTTGTTAGAAGTTAGATTTTGGTAATTAGAAACTAAAAAACTATCATGCTTAATATTTTTCCTGACCTGCTTAGTTACTCGTTTTTCGCGCCGTTTTTGTTGCGCGTTGTGCTGGGGTTGGTTTTTATCGCCCATGGCTATCCCAAACTATTCGGCGGCTTTACCCAAACCGTCGGATTTTTTGAGTCGGTTGGAATAAAACCGGCCAAGTTTTGGGTTTTTGTCGTGGGAGCTGTTGAATTTTTTGGCGGAATCGCTCTTGTTCTCGGATTTGCCACGCAGATCGCGGCCGCTTTAATAGCGATAAACATGTTTGTCGCGATTTGGAAAGTTAAATTCAAAATGGGATTCATCAACGGCTACGAATTTGACTTGGTTTTACTTGTAATGGCCCTGTCCCTGGCCTTAACTGGAGCGGGCGCTTACGCAATTGATTTACCCCTATAGAAACTTTCCACAAGTCTGACTTGTAGATGAACAAACACGCCGTGCGACCGGCGTGTTTGTTTTTGGCTTGACAACCACATAAACTTAATATATAATGCGTGGATAGTTCGTTAAACATGGCCTGAACGGCTCTCGCATTGGGCGGGACCCGCATAGGGCCAAAAATCCCCGCGAGTGGGGAGAAAGGAGCTGATCGTGGACCAGTATCCTGGCGCGCTCGGCAATGCTGTAAAGAAGCTCGTGGAACTCCCGGCAAACATGATCGGGGCCATCTACGACCTTCTGGAGAAGCTGGGAGGCAAGGATGGCGATATGTGGCTCACGGCTCTTTGTCGGTTTCTGCGCAAGGAGAGTGTTTGGGGGAACATCTTCCTCGTGAAGATGGGCGGAAAGCGAGGCATTGCCGCAGTCGTCGAGGCAAGCGGCTACACGGGGTACGACCCCTCAATCATTGAGCGGTGTGAGCTTCAAAAGGGATACGAGCGTTG
>Ga0209541_10005838_pt1 | contig 21318 bp, 27 predicted proteins | sample RifCSPlowO2_01_FD_184027 | JGI IMG/M metagenome (GOLD analysis project Ga0209541, IMG submission 184027) | Groundwater microbial communities from Rifle, Colorado - Rifle CSP2_plank lowO2_0.1 (SPAdes) (version 2) | ecosystem: Environmental > Aquatic > Deep subsurface > Groundwater | place...
GAATGATGAAAAAGACATTACAATTAAAGGATTAGAAGCAATAAAGAAATGTAAAGAAATTTATCTGGAAAATTATACAAGCAAGCTACAAGTTTCTAAAGAAGATTTGGAAAAATTCTACAAGAAAAAAATAATAGAAGCTAATAGAAATTTAATCGAGAATAATTTTGGTGAAATAATTAAAAAATCTAAGAAAATAAATATAGCCTTACTAATAATAGGTGATGTCTTCTCTGCAACTACACATATCTCTATATATAATAGGTGCAAAGAATTTAACTGCAAAGTAGAAGTAATTAATAACTCAAGTATTTTAAATGCAGTTGGTATTACAGGCTTAGAATTATATAAATTTGGAAAGATTACATCAATTCCTTTTGATTTAAATGTTACAACACCAATAGAAGTAATTAACTTTAATCTAAAAAATGATTTGCATAGTTTAATTTTACTTGACTTAGATATAGAAAAAAATAGATTTTTAACAATAAAAGAATCTTGTGAATATTTAATAAAAAATAATATAAAAGAAAAGATAATTGCTTGTGCAAGATTAGGAATTAAAAATTTTATTATAAAATATGGAAGCTTAGAAAGAATAAAAGATATAAACTTCGGTAAGCCTCCATATTGTTTAATTATACCAAGTAAAAATTTACATTTTGTTGAAGAGGAGAGTTTAAATGGAATTTCCAATAAAAATAATTGTTAAATCTAACAGCAAAAAAGAGGAAATAGAGTATGATGACGAAAAAAATATTTACATAGTCTATGTAAAAAGTCCAGCCAAAGAGAATAAAGCAAACATGGATGTTATAAAATTAATAAGCAAATTTAGTGGAAAGCCAGTTAAAATTATAAAAGGATTAAAAAGTAAAATAAAAATAATTGATATTTTATAACATAGAAACCTTTATTAAGAAATTAAATAATTTAAATTATAATGATTAAAAAATTGAGGAATTTTTTTGATAGTATTATTTTTGTATTCAAGAGAAAAAAGACCTGGAAATTGGGCGTGTACGGACCTCCTAATTCTGGGAAGTGTGTAACCCCTGAAACTGATGTTATTATGCAAAATGGGGAAATAAAACCAATAAAAGAGATCTTTGATGAGGCAAGGGAAAAGGTTGGAAAATTTAATAATTTTAAAGATTTTAATGAGCTATATTTGGATATTAGGGAATTAAATTTAATTTTACCAAGCTTTAATCATGATAATTTAAAAATAACACCAAAAAAAGTAAGTTTTGTTTATGCCCAAAAATATAAAGGAGATATTTATAATATTGAAACAAGAAGTGGCAGAAAAATAAGAGTGACTCCAGAACATCCACTAATTAGAATTTCTAATAATGGTATTGAAAAGATTAAAAGTAGTGAATTAAAAGAAAAAGATTGTGTTGCAATAGCTAAAAATGTTGCTTTAAACTCTGATCTGTTATTACCACAAGTTGCTGAAGGTTTTAATATTAGTAGTAATGGAATGGTGCAAGCAGTTTCTAAATTTCATAATCCTAAATCTATCTCAGTTCCAAGTTATATTGATGAAAATTTAGTGAGGTTTGTTGGATATACTTTAAGTGAAGGATATCACATTCCTAATAGAATTAAGTTTAGTAATTGTGATAAGAATTCCTTAAATGATTTTGAATTTTTAAGCAAAAAATTATTTAATTTAGATTGTATCAAAAGAGTTAATAAAGGTGTTCATGAAAGAGAAATTAATTCTAAGTCATTAACAGACTATTTAAGTAATATATTAAATTTTAATCCTGGAACTTCTGGAATTAAAAAAATCCCTTCTAAATTAATGGGAATGCCTGATAATTTGACAGCCGAATTATTAAAGGTATTGTTTGATATGGAAGGTTATGTACCTGATTTGGATAAAAAAACTGGTCCAGAGATTGAATTTACTAGCAAGAGTAAACAATTAGTAGAAGAAGTACAATTATTATTAAACAGGTTTGGTATTGTTGGTAGATTTAAAGAAAAGATTGTTAATGGAGAAAGGTATTATAGATTATTCATAGCGGGTAGTGATAATCATAGAAGATTTAGAGAAAAGATTGGATTTAATATTAATCATAAAAAAGAAAGATTAGACAAATTATGTAATTGCGGATTAAAAAGAAATAGATTTTATTTACCCATTATGGATTTATTAGATAATATAAGAAAAGAGTCTGGGTTATTTCAAAGGGAATTTTTCTTAGATTCTAAACAGGTAGCAAGAATGAAAAGAGATAATAGAATAACTTATCATAGGATTGTTAATATGGCTAAAAAAACTGATAATAAATTTATTAAGAGGTTGGCTGAAAGCGACAATTTATGGGATGAAATTAAGGAAATAAAAAAAGAGGATTATGATGGTTATGTTTATGATTTAACTATAGAAGATAATCATACCTTTTTGATTTCTAATGGTTTAATTGCACATAATACTACTTTGGCAAATAGAATTTGCCAGGACTGGCTTGGAGAGACAATGGGAAAAGTAAGTAAAATACCCCATGAAACTAGAAAGGTACAGATGAAGGAAAAGATAAAAGTGCAGAGTGGTAATAAAACATTAAATTTTAATTTGATTGATACACCTGGAATTGCTACCAAAATTGATTACGAGGATTTTATTAAAAGTGGTTTAAAAAAGAGGGAAGCACAAGTAAGAGCAAAAGAGGCAACTAAAGGAGTTATAGAGGCTATCAAATGGCTTGATGAGATGGACTGCGTTTTAGTAGTTTTAGATTCAACACAAGACCCTTATAGTCAAGTGAATATAACAATAATTGGAAATTTAGCTGCTCGTGACATACCAGTTTTAATTATTGGAAATAAAATGGACTTAAAGAGAAGTGATGTTAAAAGAATAGAAGCTGCATTTCCACAATATAAAGTAGTTGGATTAAGCGCTGAATATGGAGACAATATAGATAATTTTTACAATGCGTTATTTAAATTAGTGAGGTGATATAGTGTTAACATTTCAATTTATTCCATGGGAAGAAGTTAATGAGTTAGACTCTGATAAAAAGGTTCAGAAGCTATTAAGAATAGTAAAGCAAGACAAGATAGTAGTGATGGAAGGGCAATTAGCTACTAATGAAGAAGCTATTTTAATTGAAGAGACAATGACTCTGATAAATTCCAAATTCAAAGGAGTAGAGATAGGAATAATCGGGCCACAAAGCAATAAAGAAACTGAATTAATTAAAATAATAAAATCAAACTTGATTAACATAATCTTGGGAAATAGGAGGGGATTAACAATAATAGGGCCTGCTAACATCGTAAAGGAAATAAAAAAAGATCCAAATAAATTACAGCTATTCATGGCCAGCCCTAAAAAGAGGAGTAAATAATGCCACACCAGTGTGTTAAATGCAATAAATTATATCCTGATGGCAGTAACGAGTTATTAAAAGGATGTGAGTGTGGCGGAAAATTCTTTTTCTTTATAAGAGAAGAAAATCTAAAAGAGGTAAAAGAGCAGGTAGAAGAATTAAGTGATTCAGATAAAAAGCAGATTGAAATGGATGTCAGGGATATAATAAATGAAAAAATAGAAGAAGATGCTCCCGTTATTCTAGATTTAGAGAGTGTTCGCGTTTTAAAGCCAGGTAAATTTGAGATTGATTTAAGGCATTTATTTCATGGAGATGCTGTTGTTTACAAGATGGCTGATGGAAAATACATAATTGATGTTGCAAGCAGTTTTCAAATGAAAAGGAAAAAAGATTAAAAAGCATGTATTCCTTTAAGCATTTCAACAACAACTTCTAAAGGTATTCCCCTTGTTACATTATTATAACTTCCTTCTATTCTTTCTAAAAAAGTAGAACTATAATGCCCCAAAGGATCATAGCCTAAGGCATATGTATTAAATTTTTCATCTTGAGATAAATATTTATTTATTTCTGTTTCATTTATTTCTCTCATAAAAAGATTAGTATAAATAAATTTTGAAATATCATGATTTGTAGCTAAATCTATCATATAAATTCCTGTATAAAATCCATGGTGCTTTCCTGATAGAGATTTTAATCTTTCAAAAGCTTCTTCTCTGGATTTTGGTTTTTCTAATATTTTTCCATTGTACCAACCAATTGAATCAAATCCAATTATAATTCCTTCAGAATGTTTTTTGGCAACCGCTTGGGCTTTTAATCTTGCCAAATGAAGCACAAGTTCTTCAGGAGAATTGGGTCTTCCTTCAAAATATTCATCAACATCACTCCCTTCAGCAGAGAAATCTAAACCTAAAAGACGAAAAGCTTCTTTTCTAGGCTGCGAAGATGTGGCTAATATTATTTCTTTCATAGTGATAGAATTCCTTTTTAAGTGCTATATAAAATTTTCTTAATTTATTTAACTACCAACTCGTTTTTACACTTTCTCTAAAAATTTATCTTTTAAAGAATAGCAATTAAAGTATAATAATACTTATATATTGTTACTAATCTATAAAGAGTAATTTTTAAAGCAAAGGGGGATAAAAATGGTTGGAAATGAAACTTTAACAAATGTTAGTTCAATAGGAAGCTTAACAAATAGTTTTATACAAAATATTTCTAGTATTGATTTAAAAATTTGGTATGGTGTTGCCTTACTAATTTTAATAATAATAGTTTTTGTCTATATTTATAAAAAGGGTTCTAGCCCTGAAAGGTATTATAAAAAGGCTGAAAGCCTGCATGAAGAAGCATTAGAATTTCATCAAGATGGTGATGATGAAACTGCTAATGAATTATATGAAAGAGCTGAAGAATACAGAGCAAAGGCACGTGAATTGTCTTATGGTGTAAAGGAGGAGAAGAAAAATGAATGAAGAAGAAAGTTTATGGTTTAAGAAATACGGATTTTTTAGTAATCCATTTAGCATAAAACCTGCTCCTTTTGATTTTAAGGTTATCGGACAGGATAAAATTTTAGAGGATCTTTATTATAAAGTACCAAATGGTAACATGGCTTTTATTGAAGGTAAATTTGGTAATGGTAAAAGTACTATACTAAAACATTTAATCAATAAACTTAGGGGAGAAAGAAAAGTAATTTACTTTGCCTGCAACAGAATTGACAAAGACTTGGATATAGAAAAATTACTAATTGGAAAGTATGGATTCTGGGGAAGATTATTCAAAGTACATCCAAAAGATATGCTTGTTTTATTGGATGAAGCACAGGACTTGACTCCAGAAAATACTCAAAGAATAAAATATTTCTTTGACCAGGGCAACATAAAATCTGTTGTTTTTACTGGTGTAAGCTATGAAAGATGTAATTTGCATGAGAGCATCAAGGATAGAATCGGCAAGGATGTTTTGAAGCTACGCGAGCTAAGTGATGATGAAGCTATTCTTTTAATTAGAAATAGAATTGGTGAAACAAACTTAATGAGTGATGAAATAGTCAAGAAGCTATGGAAATTGAGTAATAAAAATCCTAGAAGATTATTGCAATACTCTGATATGGTTTGTAGAAAAGTAGTAGAAACTGATGAAAAAGAAGTCACAGATAAAATAGTTAGAGAAGTTTTAAAACCAGAGAAATAAATTTATATAGTTTTATTTCTCTTTTTATATTATGAAAATTACTATTTGTGGTAGTATAGCTTTTTATGATGAGATGCTTGAAATAAAGAGAAAACTTGAAGAATTAGGTCATGAAGTTGAATTACCTCCAAAAGAAATCATAGATAAAGACGGAAATAAAATTCCTGCAAAAGAATATTATAAAATTAGAAAAAAAGGTTCAGCTGAAGAAAAATGGATTTGGGATAGAAAAAGAGATGCTATGAAACTTCACTTTAATAAAGTTGAATGGTCTAATGCTATTTTAGTTCTAAATTATAATAAAAATGAAATTGAAGGATATATTGGTGCTAATACTTTAATGGAGATTGGTCTAGCTTTTTATTTAAATAAAAAAATTTATTTTGTAAATAAGATTCCACAAATGCCTTATACTGAGGAGATCCTTGGAATGAAGCCTGAGATTATTAATGGGAATCTAAATTTGATTAGATAAAAAATTTATAAGAATTAATTATTTTTTTTAAAGAAATCTTGAATATATTTTAATGGTAATTTAGTTATATGAACTTGCATATCTCCAGGAAAGCATCTTTTATAATTTTCCAAAGAATACCTTTCATCTAAAAATATTATTACTCCCCTATCAGTTTCTGACCTAATACATCTCCCAGCTGATTGTATTACTTTCTGCATTGCTGGAAATATATAAGCATAATCCCAGCCTTTGTTAAACTTACTTTCATAATAATTAATCAACTCCTTTGTTTCTAAATCAGGCGGAGATAAAGGCAAACCAACAACTATAACTGCTTTTAATAAATCTCCTGGCAGATCAATTCCTTCTGAAAAATTGCCCCCAAAAACAGCCAGTAAAACAGAACCCTTGTCTTTATATGACTTAAATGTTTCTAATAAATTCTCTTTTTCTAATTTATTTAGATTAGGAACCTCAAATAAGGTAGTTTTTTTGCATAATGTGGAAAAATAAACATTAATATCATCTCTCAACTTATAGCTTGGAAAAAAAATCAAGACATTCCCAGGAATTTCATTAACTAGCTCAGAGCACTTCTTTGCTATGTCCTGGAACATCCCAAATGACCTTTTAGTGAACTTTGTTGTTGTCTCTGGAATAATCAAATTTAATCTGTTAAAAGAAGGAAAGGGATTTAGATACTGCTTTAAATTAATATCCTTAAATCCCAATAAATCAGAATACATCTCTAATGGTGTTAAAGTCCCAGACATCCCTAATATAAAATAAGATTTGTCAACTACTTCTTTTGCAGCAATACTAGGATCTAAACAAGAATAAATTAAAGAAGATATTTCATTTCCTTTGTATAATGATTTTTTAAAAATTCTTACATATCCATCATCAGCCCCAATCCATGCTTTTAAAAAATTAGCCACACTTCCGATATATGAATGCTTTTTTGCTTCTCTTATCTCATCTGCTACAATCTCTAATTCTGCAATTAACTCAATGTCAAATTGAAAATCCCCCTTTTTAACTAAATTTTCTTCTTCATCTGTTTTTAATGACAATACTAAATTTTGTAAATCTGATATTTTTTCTTCAATCTCTGGATATGGCTTAGATTCTTTTAATGCTCTTGATAATGTTAAAGTAGAAAGCTTGAATGTTAATAAATCTCGAATTCTTCTTGGCAGATTATGTGCCTCATCAACTATTATTATTGATCTTTCCAATGATTTATTTGTCTTTTTTAAAAAATGCTCTCTAATAGATGGAGAAAATATATGATAATAATCAGCAATTATTATATTTGAATTCTTAATTTTTAATAGGGTTATTTCATATGGGCAAAAGTCTTTTTTTGAAGCTAAATTAATTAATTCCTCTACATGAAATATTTTGTCTTTAATTTCTTCTAAAAATATTTTTCCTTCTGTAGTTTTTGCATTGTTATAAAATTGGCAGGTTTCTTTTTCTCTTACTTCTTTGCAATATTCTTGGAATTGATTATTAGTTAGAGATTCTATGCCTGGCTGACAGCACATGTACTTTCTTCCAATTATATCAGAGACTTTTAATTTAGCATTATACTTTGCTTTAATTAGTTTTAATGTATCAATTGCTATTTTATGCTGTGTGTGCCTTGAAGTTAAGAAAAAAATATCTAAGTCATGCTTTAAAGCAAATGATAAAATAGGCCCTAGAATTGCTGTTTTCCCTATACCTGTTGGTGCATGAGCTAAAATATGTTTTTTTTGCTCTAAAGAAGCTAATACCTCTTTTACAAATTCATCTTGAGTCTTTCTCAGCTCTTCATGGGGAAATAAAAGGGATTCCATATATTATAATAGAGTAAGAAATCTTATAAATATAACTGAAAAGAGTGCGACAAAATATGAAGGATTTGGGATTCAGAATTCAGGCATATCAATATTAACTTTAAAGTAGTAAATAAATCTGAAGATTTATAAATATTAAGTTTATTCTATTTGGTATGAAACTAACTGTTTACAAAGTTTGGATAGAGCATTATCTTTCTAATGTGAATCCTCCCGACGAAGAGTATATAGATTCTAATGCACAAAGAAAAGACATTGTGGAAATGGAAAGAAAAAGAGACTGCGATGCTAAATCTATAAAAGTTACAAGTGTAGGGGAGTTAGAAATGAAATTAGAAGATTTAATGCCTTCTCAATGTGGACATGGGGGCATCAAAGTTTGGATTAAAGGTTTTATAGATATGGTACAATATAATGAAGAAGGTGTATTAGTCCCAAAGTAAAATCTTTTAGTTTTTATTTTTTAGCTTGAATTCTGAATTAATATTATTACTTGAATATTTTTTTCTAAAAAAGAGAGAATCTCATAGAGAAGCAGAATCAATTATTTCTTTAACTTTATTTACAAAATTTATTGCTTTCTTTTGCAAATTTTCTGCCTCTTCTTTATCAAAGAGAATTTTAGTAGAATAACTAGCTTTTTTTCTTTCAGTTTTTGCTTCGATATAATAAAGAACTTCTTCTTTCTCTATTGTTGTCTTGTTAACCATTTCGATTTCTTCTTTGTTTAGTTCTTTTTGGTAAAAATTTTTAATCAAAATAAGCAGGGTTGCTAAGTGGTCTTTTGTTGAATATCCTTTTAAAGCGCATAGAGCAAGAGAAGCATGATAAATGGAATAGTAAGCACTTACAATAGCCCAATCATTAAATTCTTTTAATTCCAATGTTGATTTAACAAATTTTAAGTTATGATCTGCTTTATCTATATGACCTTGGATTAACTCTTTTATTTCTGTTTCTAGTTTAATCTTCTTTAATTTCAGATATTTTTCAAAATCTTTTTGTCTTCTTTCTTCGTTTTCAAGCCATATTTCCCAAATTTCTTTAGCCATTTAATACCTCTTTGTAAAATTTATCATTTCCTGTTATAGGGAAGCCAGTCTTTATTGCATGAGTAATAATATTATCTTCCTGTCTTATTATCTGCTCTTTAAAGTAATCAAAATTAATTATAAATGCTTGTATTTTAACCCCTGTTACTGCTTTTATATTTTCCCTTAATTTTTTATCAATTGTTTCTTTTTTATTAAAAATAAGCAGAATATCTATATCACTTTCTTTTTCAAAAGTTCCTTTTGCAGTAGAGCCAAAGATTAGAGCAATTAATGGTTTGGATTTAACTTTATCCAAAAATTCATTTACCGCCCTTTTTCTTTCAGATGGTAGCTTGGTAAACCTCTTGTAATCAAAATAAGAAAAAATAGCATAGAGAAAGGGATTTTTTGGATTTATTTTATAAAAAGTGTTACCTATTTTTTTGGTGGAAATAATAAGTCCTAATCCTTGCATATTTTTAAGATGTTTAAGAGTAGTGTTCTGAGTCAAGCCTGTTTCTCTTAAAATCTCACTAAAATATAGTTCTTTCTGCCTGTTTCTATAAAAACATTCAAGTATTTTTTCCTTCCCTTTTCCAAATATTGTATTGTTCATTTTAGGTACAATATTGTACATTTATTGTAGTATATAAATGTTTTGGATAATATATTTTATCTCAAATTTTGAATTAGACATAAGATAGCTTGCCGAAAGTTTTTTATATAAAAAGATAGTGATAATATATTATGATATATAAAAAGGGCGAATTAAAATATCTTTTATGGATGGTCATTATAGTTATAGTAATCCTTATAATCTGGTTATTGGTAAAAAGGTAGTTAGAGATGAAAAAAGATATTGAAAAATTAATTGAAGATGTAGCTATAGTATTATTATTGGTATTTGGGCTATTTATAATATACCAAATAATAAAAAAAGCTATGGGAGGCTCATGGTCTACAGAAGATATAATTATTTCACTTTTAATATTTAATTTAGGTTGTATCTTTACTATAGGACTAACTTTAGCAAAATTAAATTCAGACCATAGCCATTTAGCAGATCAATTTAAAAGTTTAGCTGAAGATTTTAAAAAGCATATTAAAAAGTAGTTCTTTAAGAGCCAGGCAAGCAATTAGACATGAGATAGCTGTTCAAGGTTTGAGCGTAAATAAGGCTCTACCCAGTCTTGTTCAAGAAGGTCTTGTTTAAATTTTTGTTTCTCAGGAAGAGATTTTTTTAGTCTACAATAAAGTACAGCTTGTTTATGATTCTTATTTTCCATAACTAGATTTTGTAAAGAATAGTTCTTATAAAAATGCCAGTATACTGGAAGAAAAAGCCTTTTTAATGAGAAAGATTTTTCTGAGTTTGGATTGCATTCTATTTCTGGAAATAATCTTTTAATCAAGTTAGTTTCAATTTCAAATAAGGTTTCTTGTTTTACACCCTTTTCATCAGTTGCATTTTCAAATAGGCTATATAAAGAACTTATTGAAAAGTCTAGAATTTCATCAATAGTAGGAGTCATATTAAAAAAAATAAAAAGAAGGATTTATTTATATTTATTTTGGTTGCATAGAATATACTTTTATAATTAAAATAGATTTTAGTACTAAATTTCTAACTATTTTCAATAAAAAGCAAAAGAGATATAAAAGACCCTATTTATATTTTATAATATGATAATTCCTAGAGGTAAGATAGATTTTAAGTATAATTTAAGGCTCTATTTTAGCTATTTAAAAAACTATAAATTTCTATTTTTATTAGTGTTAGCAATAATTTTAATTACAGAATCAACATATGTTTTTGACAAATTATTATTTAAAGTTATTGTTGACAAAGGAACTGAGTTTTCAGCTAAGAGTATAACAAGAAATGAATTAGTAAACATATTTCTATTAATAGGTGCAGGATTTATAATATTAGGAATATTAAAAGCTGTTTTAAAATTTGCAGAATTAAATTATGTTAACATCCTAGAATCAAATTTGATTGCTGATTTAAAAAGAAAATTCTTTAATCATTTATTAAATTTAAGCTATAATTTCCATACAAGCCACAAAAGCGGCAGCTTAATCTCTAAATTAGTAAGAATTGGAGGGGCTGTTGAAAGAATGACTGATTTACTTGTATTTAATTTTGCTCCTTTAATCTTCCAATTAATAGTAGTATTTTTTTCAATAATTTATTTTAGCTTTAAGCCTGCAATTGTAGTTTTAGTAACTATTCTTGTTTTTGTTATTTATAGTTTTTTAATCCAAAAATTACAGGAGAAATCAAATGTTATTGCAAACGAAACAGAGGATATAGAAAAGGCAAATGTAAGTGATATTTTTACCAATATTGAAGCTATTAAGTATTTTGGTAAAGAAACTAATATGGAATTAAGATTCAAAAAATTAAGTGAGTTAACTAAAATTTCTTTTTTAAAAAACTGGAATTACTTCAGATGGTTTGATGCTGGACAGAGCTTGATTTTATCTGCTGGTATAATTCTCTTATTTTATTTTCCTTTAATGGATTTTATAAATGGAAAAATAAGTATTGGTACTGTTGTTTTTATCTACACTGTTTTCACTAATTTAATAGGTCCCTTATTTGGATTTGTCCATGGTGTAAGAAATTATTATAGGGCTATGGCTGATTTTGAAGTCTTATTTAGATTTGCAAAGATAGAGGATGAAATTATAGACAAGAAAAATGCTAAAGACTTAAAAATTAAAAATGGTGTAATAGAATTTAGGGATATTGATTTTAAATATGGTAAAAGGCAAATATTCAAGAATTTTAATTTAAATATTAACAAGAATGAAAAAATAGCTTTAGTTGGAGCTAGTGGCTGTGGAAAAACTACTCTAGTGAAATTATTGTACAGATTATATGATATTAATGATGGAAGAATCTTGATTGATGGCGAGGATATTAAGGATTTCAAGAAAAAATCTTTGAGAAGTGAGATGGCTATTGTTCCTCAGGAGTGTGTCTTATTTGACGATTCCATTTATAATAATATAGCATTTTCAAATCCAAGTGTTAGTAAAAGTGAGGTAATAAAAGCAATTAAATTTGCCCAATTAGATAGAATCATCAAAGATTTCCCTAAAAAAGAAAAGACCATTGTTGGAGAGAGGGGGATTAGATTAAGCGGCGGTGAAAAGCAAAGGGTTTCTATTGCCAGGGCTATATTAGCTGATAAAAAAATACTAGTTTTAGATGAAGCAACATCTTCTTTAGACTCACAAACAGAGCACGAAATCCAAAGGGATTTATTTGAGTTAATGAAAAATAGGACTTCAATAATAATTGCCCATAGATTATCAACAATAATGAGCGCTGACAAAATAGTTGTTATGGACAAAGGCAAGATAGTTCAAATTGGTAATCACGAACAGTTGATAAAAGAAGCAGGAAAATACAAACAATTGTGGAATCTACAGAAGGGTGGATATATAAAATAGTATAATATTTGGTGAAGCCGAAAAATTCCAGATTGGAAGGCTAATATCATATTATATAATTTAATAATATAGGCGCAATCTATTGTCCACAAATAAATAAAATATTTAAAAATGTGGACAATAATTGCATAAAATTCTATTTGTAAAGTTTAGTGTCTCTTTGTTGTCATAAAGTTACATGTTTCTCGTCGTAAAACCCCCAAAATAAATTGAATATAATCGCTGTTAGCCGAACCGACCCATGTGAAGTGGGGGAAGGAAGTATGACGCAGAGAATTTCTGAATAATTCCGAAATTAGTTGACACTTCTACAGTATATAGGTTCTTTATAAAGTTTATAAATGAACCCACACCATATACATTTTTCTTATTTGTCAACTAATTTTCACATTGATGTAACTATCTTCCTCGATAAAAAGTATAATTTGAAAATCTGTTTACAATTCCGAAATTAGTTTACAGATTTTCATTATAAGATTCTTCAGGAGTTTTGTAACCTAATGCATGATGAATTCTCTTTTTATTATACCAGTTTACAAAATCCTGTAGGCTTTCATCAGGATGCTTTTTTGCTCTTTTCTTCATAGTATCAAACCATTTCTCTATCTTTCCATTTGTTTGTGGATGCCCTCTTCTTGCTGTCCAAAATTCAACACCCAAAACTTCAGTCACTTCTATCTCAAATCTGCTAGGAGGCAATTCTCCTTTTTTATTTGGAGTGCTGTTATAAAACTGAGAACCTTTATCACTCAAAACAATGACAGGGCATACTTCATAAGTAAGTATAGCCTGATAAAGCAGAAATATTGCATTATCTTCTGTAGCATTATCAAACTCTCCAGCAACCATTATTTTCCTGCTTTTATCATCTATAATAGCACATCGCCATTTTTCTTTGTGGCATGTCCAATCCACATGCCACATATAATTGCTCATTGGCCATTCATAACGAACATATTTCCTTTGTCCTCTTCTTTTCAAGCAAGGCTCTGTTAAGCCTTCTTCATCTAGAATTCTTTGAATTATATGTTGTGAGACACTAAATCCTTCTTTTTTTAATACAAAATGTATCTTTTCACTTCCATAATCATCTTCTTTTCTAATCTCTTTTACTTTTTCTCTGAAAATAGAACTAATATCTAATTTGGGTCTTCCTGCTTTCTTTGCTTTATATGCTTCTGTCCCATCTTTTTTATGCCTTTCAACTAACTTGTATACCCATTGTCTAGTAATCTTTTGTATCTTAGCTATCTGTGTAGGACTTCTGCCAAATCTAAACTGGTTTACAACCCATCTTCTTTTTTCTTCACTTAATTTTTCCATTTGCATCACCGCAAATGGAGAATCACTTAAAATCAATAAAGTGTAAAGTAATTATCAAATTCTACATCAAAATCTAATCACGCTTAATTTCTGTCTTTAATTTTTCCAAAACATCATTAACCGTGAAAAATAAATTGAAATTGGTTGCTTCTACTTCGTATAATTTATTATCTATATCTAATTGAGCATTAATCTGAAATTTTTGTGATTTTTCCTTTTTATGAACCTCTTTTAGATGTAATACTAATTTTTTAAAATCACCTAAATGATTGGCTTTATTGCCTATTAATTTCTTAAGAATTGTTATTTCTCCAGGCTCTAAATGCTCTTTGAAATCCTTTAATTCTATCCTCTCTCCAAGCTGTATCATTGCAGTTATTAATTATGAAAGATTCTATTTAAAGTTTTCTATCAAAATGTTTATATATGATTTAATTTTTTATTTAGCTATGAGGAGTGGATTAGCTTCTAATTATAGAAGAGTAATTGCATTTATAATTGATTTTGCTATTGTCAGCTTTATCATTACAAAGCCATTAGATGATAAGTTAATTAATTTAGTTCCTAAGGATGTTTTTTCATTAGTAAATTTTTTTCAAAATTTTAATTTCAAGAGTTTTTTAATTATTAATTTACTAACAGGGATAATAACTATATTATATTGGGCTATTTTAGAGTATAAGATACAACAAACTCTTGGAGGATTTATATTAGGAATTAAAATTAGAAGTGAAACTAAGGAATTAAGCTTTTTACAAAGTTTAGTTAGGAATTTAACAAAAATTTCAATTATTTTATTAATATTGGACAGCATACAGATATTATATTCAGACAAGAAGCAGAGGTATAGCGAGAAATGGAGCAAAACAATAACAATTGAAGATGAAAAATAAAAAAATATTTTGGAATAAGTGGCATACAATTATATTAGTCTTAGGATTGATTTTATTAAGTTTTTTTTACATACCTATTTGTAGTATGCGTGGGTCTGTTCCTCTTTCTTCAATAGATAAAAATATTTATTATCCATCTATGCCTTCTTTTTCTGAATGTTTAATACAACATTTATTTGATATATTTCCTTTATGTTTTATCATAATTTTATATTTAATAGTAACATTTTTTTCTTTGTTATATTATAAAAATAAACTATTGAAAAGGGTAAAATGAAAAATAAAATCAAAACAATAATAATTGTAATATTATTATTATGGTTAGTTGCTTACTTTTCTGCCAAGCTAATAAACAGCGAGCTAAAAGAGAATATTATAAATGATGGAATTGCTGTAATTAATATTGATGGAGAAATTACGAGTAACGATAATCTTGGATTTTTTGAGAGCGGTGTTAGCTCTAATAAAATTATTTCTGATTTAGAGAGGGCAAATAAGAATAATGGGATTAAAGCTGTAATAATAGAGATTAATAGTCCTGGAGGGGTTGTTGTTGGAAGCAGAGAAATAGTTAAGGCTGTAAAGGATATGAATAAACCAGTGATTGCTTTAATTCGAGATGTTGGAGCAAGCGGTGCTTATTGGGTTGCAAGCGCTAGTGATTGGATTATAGCTGATGAGATGAGTATTACAGGGAGCATAGGTGTTTATTCTAGTTATTTGGAGTTTTCTGGGCTATTAGAAAAATATAATATAAGTTATGAGAGATTGGTTGCTGGAGAGTATAAGGATGTTGGAGTGCCTTATAAGAAATTAAGTGATAGAGAAAAAAATATGATGCAGCAGAAATTAAATTTAATACATGAATTATTTATTAAGGATATTGCTGCTAATAGGAATTTAAGTGAGGCTAAAGTAAGAGAGTTAGCTAATGGATTCTTTTATTTAGGAATTGAGGCTAAACAAAATGGTTTGATTGATGAATTAGGAGGCAAAAAAGAGGCTATTAATAAAGCGAAAGAATTAGGAAAAATAAAGGATGGAAATTTAGTTGAGTATAAAGAAAATCCTAGCTGGCTGGAATTTTTAAATAAAATAGAAGCTAATGCTTTTTATTCTATAGGAAGAGGAATTGGTGTGAGTTTAGTTGAAAAACAAAATAATTTAGAGATTAAAGCTTAGAAATATATATTAGATTCTATAAATGTTTATAAAGTTTTTATTATTCTTTTAAATTATTGAGGTGAATTTAATGGAAAGTCCTTTACAAGTTAAATTAGCTGGTTTTAATGTTGATGTAGATGCTCTTAATGAAGCAAAAGCTAATCTTAATGAAGGTTACATGAGTGGAAAAATTGGGTTTACTTTAGATATCCTTAATAACTTAACACCTGAAACTATTGCTGCGTCTTATGCCAGAATTTCTAGAGACCCCAGACCTATTCCTGAATTAAGGGCTGATGCAAGAAAGGATGTTGAAGGCTCAAGAAAATCTTGTAAAGTTATAAATTTCACAATGGGTCATAAATCTATTGCAGAGCATGCTGTTTTTAATTTTGATATAATGGGATTATCAAGAAGGGCTGTTGAAGAGGTTGAAAGTAAACGTTTACAATCTTATTTAGAGAAATCTCAAAGATATATAACCATGGAAGGAGATTTTGTTATTCCTAAAGAAATTCAAGGAACTCCTCTTGAAACAAGATTTATTCAATTAATTGAAATGCAGAATGATTTTTATAAAAGAAATTTGGGAAAGATAACTGATTGGCATCATGCTCAGGATTATTCTGAATTATTTAGAGCATTAAATTGCGTTGATAATAAAGATAGACAAACCGGAGCAATTGAGGGGCTTGGAAAAGAGGATGCAAGATATGCATTAGCACAAGCAACTCAGGCTCAATTCGGCATGACTGCTTCTGCAAGAAATATTGAAGAATTAATTAGGAAATTAAGAAGTTCTAATATTGAAGAATTAAAAGAATTTGGAGAGAAGATACAAGATGAAATTGAGGGTGTTGCTCCATCTCTAATCAAATATACAGAACCAGTTGATTATTTTACAAAGACAAGAGGAGAAATAAGAGAATATGTTAATGATTTAATAGAAAAATATAAGATTGATATTAAATATAATATGAGACAAAGAGTTAAATTATTTAAAAATTTAAGAAGAGATGATTCAATTGTTGCTGGAATGATTTTTTCATCAAGTGGCTTTTCTTATGACTCTGCTTTATTTTTGAATGAGATGATGAGTTTTGATGAAAGAAGAGAATTATTAGATATAGCAGATAAATATCAAAAAAAACATGATCCTAAAATAAGAGAACATGAATTGGGAGATAGGATTGCAGAATTTACAATTAGTTCTAGTGGTTTTGCACAGTTAAAAAGACATAGAATGAATACATTGATTCCTCAACAATATTTAGTTGATTTACAATATACCGTACCAGATTCAATAATCCAAACTGGTTTAGCTTATGAATTAAATCAAGTAGTAATGTGTTCTAATGACTTATATAATAATTTAATGTCAGAAGGATTCCCAATAATGGTTGCTGAATATGCTTTGACAAATGCAAATAGGAGAAGAGTTTTGTTTGATGCAAATAACAGACAAGCTTATGCATTTTGTTGTGAGAGAGAAAATTTAGCAGCTCAATGGGATATAAGAGCAACTGCAAGTGAATACCATAAAGAAATACAGAAAGAATCTCCTTTGACAACAAGAAAATTATGTGGCAAGGATAAATTCTATGATAATAAATGAAAGGAAAATTTATTGTTTTTGAGGGTATAGAAGGTTGTGGAAAGACAACTCAAAAAAATTTAGTTAATTCTTATCTTACTGAAAAAGGTTATAATATTTTTGAAGTAAGAGAGCCAGGTGGAACAAGAATTTCTGAGCATATAAGGGATATACTTCTAAACCCAGCATATACAGAAATGTCTTCTAGAGCAGAATTATTTTTATATGAAGCTGCAAGAGCCCAACTTGTTAGTGAAGTTTTACAACCTAATTTACTTGTAAATTTAAATTCTTCAAAAGGAACAATTGGAATAATGGATAGATGCTATCATGCAACTATTGCTTATCAAGGGTTTGGCAGGGGTTTAGATATTGGTTTAATAATAAAGGCAAGCAGATATGCAATGGATAATTTAATACCAAATTTGACTATTATTTATGATGTTCCTGTTGAGGTTGGCTTAGAAAGAAAGGGAAAAGATTTGGACAGGATGGAGCAAGAAGATACTAGTTTTCATGAAAGAGTAAGAAAAGGTTATTTAGAACTTCCTAAATTGCTTTTTGATGAGGAGATTTTTGTAATTGATTCAAATAGAAAAGTAGAGGAAGTTTTTGAAGATACAAAAGAGTGTATTGATGAAATTCTAATTTAAATAATAAAATATAAATAAAAGATTTCTTTTAATAAATCTATGCCAGATTGTGATAAATGCAGATTTTTAGAGTTAGTTGATTGGAGTCCGAAAGGAGAGAACAGATTAAATCCAGAAATTAGTTATACAGAAAAGTATTGTAAACTGAAGAAAAAGTGCTTACAATTTTTATCTGATAAAGAGAAATTTGATTGCAAGGTTTTCAAACCCTAAATATAATTTTTTAGAAAGTTTTAAAAATCATAAATTCTTTAGAAATAATGGCAGGCTAGACCGGCGTGTTAGCTCTACGTCACAACCGCAAGCGAGCTTTATGGCGGGGTTGAAGACCTGAGGAGGCTTAAAGAAGTAGCAATTGGTCTTGACTCTAACGTTGAGATTCTGTCCTGTGGGGTTGATAATTATATGAACCCGGTCAGGATAGGAATATAGCAGCCGTAATTATGGTTATTGGCGCTTACAGTCAACAGGATTGAGGAGGGGTTAAGGTAGCTAATTATTATTTCTTGAGTCGATTTAGGATGCCTGCTGTTTCTTACAACATGGGAAAAGTTCGAGCATTTGCGAAGCAAAGCGGATAAGTCCCGAGGGCGCGCGAAAGATTATTAAAGTATAATTACTAATACTTACCTATGCAATCAGATTTATATTTTTCAGTAGAACAAGTAGAAATATATTTGTATTTAAACCATGAATTGAAAGAACTCGAAAAATTAAATATTGATACAACTTTGGAGGGTTATATAAGGTCTTTTGCTGACTCGGCATTTACTCCCCACATATTTAGTATTACTTTACAAAAATCTGGACAGAGAAATGATTTTGTTTTAGAACCAGAAGATGAAGAAAAGAGGTGGGCTACAAATTATAGAGTTAAAATTGGGCAATATTATATTGATGAGCTATTAAAGAAAGATGAAGAGTTGAATAAAAGAGGTTACGATAATTTTGATCCAAATTTAAATTCAGGAGATAGGACTTTTTGTATTTCTACAAGATTTGGATTCGGGGATAAAATAGATATTTTTCCAAAAGATAAATATATTTTACAAGAAAAACAAAAGAATAAAATAATACAAAAAACTACATTAATAATAAAAAGTTTAATAAGATAATTAATCTTTTTAGTTAAAGAAAGCAATTTAACGTAAATAACAATTCTTAAATGATAAATTATTTAAATGGGTGAATTAAATTTTATACAGATGAAATTTAAAAAAGAGGCTATTGTTGCTATTTTGGGTGTGTTATTTTTAGTTATTTTCTTGAATCTTAACATGAGTGGAAAGAGTGTTGGATTAATATATAATAATTTAGGAGAGAATGAGTATTTATTTTATGTTAATGAGCCACAGTGGATAAATGAAAAACTAGTAGAGTTAATTGATGTTAGTGAGAGTAAGGATGTTAGAATAAGTATTAGAGATGAAATAAGGTCAATTTCTGATGCCATAATTGTTAGCAATGGTTTGCAAATTGAGAAAATTTCTGCTGTTGCTGATGCTAAAAGGCCATTTGCTGTTTTAAAAATAATTGTAGTAGAGCAGGATAGAAATTTTAAATGCAAAGAGAGTGATAACGGCGAAGATATTTATTTGAAGGGAAGGTGTTTTGATGATTATTATGAGATGGGTGTTGATGATTATTGCAGCGAGAATTATTTAAGAGAGTTTTTTTGTGAGTATGATCATTATATTCATGAGGTGCATTGCATGAGAGAGATTGTTAAATGTAAAGATAAATGCGAGAATGGCGAGTGTAAATAATTATTAAGGATTATTAAATTTCTACATAATATTTATAAACTAAATTAAGGGTTTTATTTTATATGGATAAAGAATTATTACAAATTTTTGAAGGTATAAATAGTGAAGGAAATTGTTGTCAGAAGGCTAATGAATTAGTTAGGTCAATGTCAAGTTTGGGGTATACTCCAAGAATTAGAAGAATTTTTCATAAATCAAATGTCTTCGGTAACAATCCTTTTTTAAATTGTGAACATGTTTGTGGAGAGTCTTATCCTCAACATTTTGTTGTTGAGGTTGAAGGGCATATATTTGATCCAAAATTGGGAATTCCAGTATCTTCTTTAGAATATTTAGAGAAAGCTTATTCTAATTATGAATCTTTAAGAATATCTTAATTGCTATTAAAGAACCCTTTCTACTTCTTGTAATACTGATGACATATCCCGAATTACTAGATTGTAAAGCTTTTTGATAACAATGTCATATATATCTTCTTTTAATGGACCATGACAATAATCTAAATTAGCTCCCATATCTTCTATTTTCATTCTGCTGAATTCATTTAATGGGATATTACAGGTCATATCTTTTCCCTCAAATTTATTTTTCATTTCTTCTGACAAGCTGCCTATTTTTTCTAATTTAATATTTAAAAGACAATTTCCTGATTCCTTTCCTTGGATTGTGTATTGAGAGATACTGCCATTTGCTTCTCTTACATTAATTGTTGCTTTTTTACAGTTTAATGCTGAATCTTCAAAACAGCCAGATGTTTTACACTCTTTTGTTTTAAATACAAAGTAAAATAACGAGAGCAAAATAAGAATTACTACTACAATTAAGACTAAACCCCTTTTATTCATATTAAAAAAAAAGAAAGAGATTTATTTAAAGTTTTCTAAAACTGTTTTTGTGTTAAAATGTTCACTTTGTTGTTATTAGCAACTTTTGAGTCCATAGCAACTAAATACTTGACATTATTCTTTTCTGCTGCATTTGTAATGTCGTATGTAATTGTTCCATCAAAGACGATTGCAAATACTTCATTATTCAAGTTGTATAGAGTTGTTGTCAGCTCACTAACAGGAACCTTTCCTAGAATATTTAGATTTTCATCTAGAATATAAGCTCCTCTTGTTCCTACTAAATCATCGAGCATACCTTTAAGTGTGCTTGATTTATTTAGAGGAAGTTTATTAACTAGCGGCTTGATGAACCTTCTTTCTGGCTGTTGATATGGTCTTTGAGTTTCTGTAATTGTTGGTCTAGCTAATGTTTCTTTGACTTCTAACTTCACTTGCTCTATTGCTACTTTACTACGTAAAGCCTTATGAATTTCTTTTTTTGCTAATTCTTCAACTTCTTTTCCATCTGGTGCTTTTGTTACATAGTCAATTTCTGCTACACTAGACATCTCTCTTATTATTAATTCTCCACCTCTATCGCCGTCAACAAATAGTGTTATTGATTTTTTCTTGCATAAATCTTTTATTGTTTCTGGAACTGAAGTTCCATTTAATGCAATAACATTCTTGAAGCCGTGTTTTAATAAGTTAAGAACATCTGCTCTTCCTTCAACAATTAT
>Ga0209541_10005840_pt1 | contig 21316 bp, 22 predicted proteins | sample RifCSPlowO2_01_FD_184027 | JGI IMG/M metagenome (GOLD analysis project Ga0209541, IMG submission 184027) | Groundwater microbial communities from Rifle, Colorado - Rifle CSP2_plank lowO2_0.1 (SPAdes) (version 2) | ecosystem: Environmental > Aquatic > Deep subsurface > Groundwater | place...
TTAACATGCAGGCGCTCGGCTCTATGCGTCTTCTTTGGAGCGCGGGAAAAGCGGCGCGAGCCACGAATGTGACGGCGTATAACTGCGCGTTTATCGCGCCGACGAACTGGCGTGATTTTTCCGAGATAATGTATGTCCTTATGTGCGGAACCGGCATCGGTTTTTCCGTGGAACGACAAAATGTGGAGCTTCTCCCCGTGATTGAGCACCAGACCGGAAAAAAACATCCCCTCTTCGTCATAGAAGATAGCAAGGAGGGATGGGCGACTTCCATTACCAAAGGAATGACCGTTTGGTCGTCCGGCGAGGATATTGAGTTTAGTTACGCGAAAATACGCCCCAAGGGAGCGCGCCTCGCGACTATGGGTGGCCGGGCATCCGGTCCGGGGCCTTTGAAAAGTTTGCTTGATTTTACCCGTGAAAAAATGCTCTCACGGCAGGGGCGGCGCCTCACGACCATAGACGCGCACGACATCGTCTGCAAAATCGGCGAGATTGTTGTCGCGGGGGGCGTGCGGCGAAGCGCCCTCATCTCCATCTCCGACCTTGACGATTACGAGATGCGCGCGGCAAAAAATGGAGCGTTCTATTATTCAAACCCCCAGCGCTCCATGTCCAACAACTCAACGGCGTACAACCAGAAGCCGACGATGGACCAGTTTCTTGATGAGTGGTACAACCTCGCGAAGTCCGGCTCCGGCGAACGCGGAATCTTCAACCGCGGGAGTTTGAAGAGGCAACTCCCCGCGCGCCGCTGGAAGCTCTTTGAACCCGACTATCGTAAAAGCGGTTTAAATCCGTGTGGGGAAATTGTCCTCAAATCAAAACAATTCTGCAACCTTTCCGAGGTAGTTGCCCGCCAAAACGACACCGAGGAGACCTTAATGGAGAAGGTGCGCATCGCAACCATTCTCGGCACTTATCAGGCATCGCTCACAAAGTTTCCGTATCTTTCAAAAGAGTGGAAAAAGAACTGCGAGGAGGAAGCGCTCTTGGGCGTCTCTATCACGGGACAGTGGGATTCCCCGACCGTGCGCGACCCAATGGTGCTTCGCAAGTTAAAGGAAGTGGCGATAGAAACGAACCGTAAATACGCGAAGCGCTTCGGCATCAATCCGTCAACCGCCATCACCTGCGTAAAGCCCTCGGGGAACGGCTCCCAGCTCTTTGACTGCGCGTCGGGAATGCATCCGCGCCACGCGCGATTCTACATTCGCCGCGTGCGCATTGAAAGCCACAACCCCCTCTTTCGCTTTCTTAAGGACACGGGGGTTCCCTACCACCCCGAGTTCGGCTATTCGCAGGAAAACGCGACGACCTTTGTGCTGGAGTTTCCGGTAAGGGCGCCGGAGAAAGCGGTTTTGAAGAACCACCTCACGGCAAAAGAACAGCTTGAACACTGGAAAATCGTGAAGGAAACCTACACGGAGCACAATCCTTCCGTAACCGTTTCGGTGGGGCAGAACGAGTGGCTTGCCGTCGGCGACTGGGTGTACTCAAACTGGGACATCGTCGGCGGGCTCTCCTTCCTCCCCCGCTCCGACCATGTCTACCAACTCGCACCGTATGAAGAAATTTCCGAGGAACGATACAACACGCTCGTCCGCGCATTCCCGAATATAGATTTCTCGCAACTTGTTCTCTACGAGAACCAGGACGCGACCACCGGCGCAAAAGAGCTCGCCTGCGTTTCGGGGACATGCGAGGTGGACCCCATCAGTAATTCAGCAACCCCTGAGACACATCCGTCGGCTTGAGGCGAATTCGCCTAACGGCTTCCTTGCGCGGTAACCGCACAAAAAGATGAAAATTACTGACGGGGCAGGTATTCCGGCGGAACAACAGCGGCAAAATTAGAGTTACGAATAACGAATTATGAATTATGAGAAAAATATCCCGCCGCCAATCGCGGTGGGATATTTTTCTTTCTTCGTTTTTTCATTCTTGATTCTTTATTCTTGATTCATTATTCTTCTCTCATGCTCTACACCCGCAAAGGCGACGACGGCAAAACCCGTCTCTTCGGCACGAAGCGGCGGGTTTCAAAACTCTCCTGCGATATAGAGGCGCTGGGAGCGCTGGATGAGCTAAATGCCGCGCTCGGCATTTGCGCCGCGCTCATCGTCGAATATCCCGCCGCAAAAAAACTCCGCGGGGCGAAAATCGGCGCGCGTACCATCGCCAGTGTTGTCGCGGAACTGCTCCAGCACCTTTTCATCGTGCAAGCGGAGGTCGCCGGCGCGGACAAAACGATACGGAAAGAACAGGTTGATTTCTTGGAAGAAGTGACGGACGGCGTTGAAAAGATACTTCCTCCTATCCGTTCGTTCACCCTTCCCGGCGCGACGGTCCTTTCCGCGCACTTTGACCGCGCGCGCACGCTCGCCCGCCGCGCCGAGCGGCGCGTACGATGGCTTTCAAAAAAACGAATGCCCTCGCAGGAGACGCTTCAGTATTTAAACCGTCTTTCAAGCGCGTTGTTCGCCCTCGCCCGCCTCGCGGCGTTTAAAGCCGGAAAAAAAGAAGCGAAGCCGCATTACTAGTCATTAGTTTATAGTCCATAGTTGTTAGCTAGTGGTTTTGAAAAATATCTTTCGGAATGCTATCATTAGAGTCTCTACTATGTTTTCTGCACAAAGGTCACAAACACTATCTGCAATAAGCCGTGATATAGGGCAAGTATTTTTTGCAACAATGTTTGTTGCCCCTCTCGTCAATGGCTTTGTGGACTGGGTACCAGTTTCGTTCGGCTTGTTGTTTGCGCTTATCTGCTGGATGGCGAGTTTTTTATTAACTAATGCGTAATGTCGTCATGAATACTATTTCTGCTCTTATGATAAATGTCTATATCCTCGGGGCTCTCGCCATTATCGCCATTATCCTTTTGGGGATTCTCGCAAAAAAAAAGTAGCCCACGACTGAAGTTTAAAAGGAACGCTTCTTCATTTCGGCATCCGTTATCCACAGCCGCACATTTTCTTTTGTTACGCGTGCCCATACAATTATATGCGCATGAGTGTTCATAATTGTCTGTAACAAGATAATTGTGGCAAAAAACAGCCCAGCCCGCGGCCGGGTTGTTTTTTGTGTATACAAAAAACGACTGGCACGGTGCTGCGCCAGTCGGGGAAAAGGGGTCCGTCTAGAAATTCTTTTCCTCGCGTTGCCGTCGAACTTCCGCAAGGTTTCCCGCGAAAACAAACTGCGACACTACATCCCCGTCGCGCATGGGCAGGAGGATATCCATATCGCCAAGCGGCAGATACCTTTCGGTCGTGTGCGTGCGGAGTTCTATCCGCAAAAACCGATTGGTTGCGAGTGGGTTGCCCTCTACAGAAACTTCCTCCACATCAAAGAGGACTTCGTACCCGCGCCCGTCTATCCAGAACGGATATCCCCTGCCGTCCCAACGCCACTTGTCGCCGATTTTGGCGCCCAACTTGATAAGCACCAACACGACGATTTTTTCGTCCGCCTCTTTGACCGCTTTTCCGTACTCCCCCCAAAACCGAGTCGGACCGAGTTCTTCGTATTTGCCCATTGACCCGCCCCCGTCTGGTTTTTCGGCAAAAAATCTTTTTATAGTGTAGCAAGGTCTTTCACGCAGTCGTGCGAATGCCACTCACCGCCGGCTGTGGATAACTTGTTCATAACTAAGCGCAAGGACGGGCCTTGTTGACTTATCCATGGGTTTCGTATATACTACTCTCGCCTATCTGTTTGACAAATAAACAGATAATTGTTGTGTTTTTGAGCGGTTTTTGCACAAAAACCGTGAAAATGCCGGCTTGTCCGCCACAGCGCGAAGCGCAAAGGAGGGCTATCCCCTGCAGGGGCCGGGAGGAACACGACGGTTAATGGCGCCATCTATTATCAGTACTTATCAGTAAGTAAACGAGTAACAGATTAGACGATACAGATAATTATGAGTACTCATGCACTTTTTGGAGGCAAGGTACGGTACGCTATCGTCACCTTGGCTCTTGTCGCAGTATTGGGAGGTGTTACACTCCCCGCGACTGCGAACGCGCTCACGCTTGCGGAGCTCATTGACCTCTTTATCGCGCTGGAAATCATTCCTGCCGACAAAGCGGTGCAAGCACGCTCTATCGTATCGCAAGAGCAGACAACGCCCTCCGGCGCGTGCCCTTTCACATGGACACGCAACATGACCGTGGGCGCCTCGGGCGCTGATGTGAAGAAACTTCAGGAATTCCTGAACGGCACAACGGCAACCCGTATTGCGGATTCCGGCGTCGGCTCTCCCGGAAAAGAAACGACCACTTTCGGCCCGATGACGGCGAAAGCGGTTGCGAAGTTCCAGGACATCTACGCGTCGGACATCCTCGCACCTGTCGGCCTTACGAAGGGGACGGGGTATTTTGGTTCTTCCACTCGCGCAAAGGCGAATGCACTCTGCACAACCGGCGCGATTACGGAAGGCACCGACACTCCGGTCGGCGGCACCATCGTTGATGTCCCGACAATTCCTCTCGGCACAGGGCTGACCATCACCAAAGCGGTAGCACAGCCCACAAACGCAATAGTTCCCGAAGGAGCGGCACGCGTGCCGTTCACGAAGTTTGAACTTTCTGCGGGAAGCGCGGATGTAACCGTTACGGGCATTGTCGTGCGGCGCGAAGGACTCGCGTCCAACGCCGGATTCGCCGAGGTCGTCCTTTTGGATGAAAACGGCGCATTCATAGGCAATCCGAAAACATTGAATACCGACAACGAGGCGACTCTTGGCGGTACATTTGTCGTGCTTAAGGGCACCACAAAGAAAGTGACTGTGGCGGGCAACATGGCCGCAGTGCTTGATAACCAGGCAGGCGAAGTGCCTTCACTTGCGGTTGTCGCGGTGAACACGGCGAGCACGATTACGGGTTCTCTCCCGATAGTCGGCGCACAGCACACGCTGAACGGCTCGCTTGCGATTGGCGGACTTTCATCCGTTTCCCGCGGCGCGCTTGACCCGGGCACCGGGCTTGATAAGACCGTCGGCATAACCGACTATGTTTTCTCAAGCGTAAAGCTCACGGCTGACTCTGACGAGGACCTTCTCTTGAAGTCCGTCCGTTGGTATCAGTCGGAGTCCGCGTCTGCGGAAGATGTGGCGAATGTGGAGACCATCGTTGACGGAGTGGAATACCCGAGCGTTCGCGACGGACGGCACTATGTGGCTGTCTTTCCGGGCACGGGCATCTCCATTAAGAAAGGATTCTCAAAGGATGTGTCAATCAAGGCGGACATCGTGTCCGGCTCCGGACGCGCGATTGACTTTGACATTGAACGGAACACCGACATTCACCTTGTCGGCACGACTTACGGATACGCGGTGACGCCGGCATTGACGCTCGGTACCGATACCGACAACAATGACGATTCCAAGTTCCGCACTTCCAACAATCCGTACTATGACGCATCGCAGGTTGATGTGTCCGCCGGCACGATGAATGTGTCCGGCTGGACGCAGGTCAACGCGGCAAATGTCGGTACGGGCATCCTTGACACCATTCTCGGCGGGCTCACCGTTGAGGTGCGTGGCGAGCCGATTACCGTGGGTTCTATGACCTTCTCGGTCACGCTTACTGACTTTGACGGCGGTGCAGAGATTTCTCTTGCCGACCTCACTAATGTCGTTGTCGTGGACGCTTCGGGCATTGTCCTCGCAGGACCGCAGGACGGCTCCGATGTATTTCCTACCGGCAACATCGTCTTCACCGACTCTGCCACTTTCCCCGTCGGCACAACGAATGTGTTCGTGCGCGGAAAACTCGGCTCTGACTTTGAGACGAACGACACCGTGACCTTCTCTACCGACACAGCTCTCTGGACTTCGGTTCGCGGCGAGAACACCTCTTCTACGATTGTTCCCGCTGGCGGCGCGATATATAACCAGCCGATGACTGTTCGCGGCGGCGCGCTTACGATTACCGTGAGCGGACAACCATCCCCGCAGACCGTCATTGCGGGCGCGCAGAACTTTGAGTTCGCTCGCTACATTCTTGACGCAGGTCAGTCAAGCGAGGACATCCGCCTCACGACCATTCCGCTTCAGTTTGTCGTAACGGGCGGTCTCCGCACGGACCTTACCTCGTGCAAACTCTACGACGGCGTGCTTGCGCTGAACACCGGCGGCAACACAAAGAACCCCGCAGTCGGCGAGTCGGATGTGGCAACAACCTTTACCTTTGACAACGGCGGTTTCATCGTGCCGAAAGGGAGCGTCAAAACGCTTTCCTTGAAGTGCAATCTGAAGACCGGCACCGCCACCAATATCTACACATGGGGTATTGACGGCGGACAGCAAGCAACCTACTCGGGTGCTTCCGGCATCTCCACCGGACTTGAAATCTCCGAGACAATCGTTAATGGCGATGGGCAGGACATGGAAGCAGGCGTCTCCGGTGGCTACGAAGTAGCAACCGACGGCACGCTTATCTACCGCTTGGCGCAAGCCGGTTCTACAGATGTTGAACTCGCCCGTTTCCGCTTTACTGCGGGGATTGACGAGGACATAATCTTGAAGAAAGTCGCGCTTGAGCTTAACGACGGCACTTCCGATGACCTCGCGAACGAGCGCGTCAGCATCTGGAACGGCGCGACAAAGATTGGCGAGGCGCAGTTTGGCGGCGCAACGGCTGGCGAAGCGGTTGCGACCCTTTCTACCCCCGTCACCATTACGCGTGGCGACAGCGTGACGCTTTCCATCCGCGGCGACCTTGCAACGCACAACGCGATTGAGGGCACGCCGGGCACGCTTCTCGCTGTCGGCTACAACGGCGACGAGAACGGCCTTGACGGCAACTACGGCACGGGCGCGGCTTCGGGCATTACGATTGATGGCACATCAGGTGATGTGACTTCAAACGGCGTCCGCATCTTCCGCACCATGCCGCAGGTAGAGGATGTGACGCCTGAAAATGTGATGCTCATGGCGGGCACTGACCTCTATAAGGTCAAGATTACCGCTTCAAACGGACGCGATGTGGGTATCTATTCGCTCGCGTTCAATGTTTCTTTCGTAGGAACATCTCTCACGGTGGACGACTATGTCCTCTGGGGACCGAACGGACCCGTGAACAGCACGCCAGTCGTTACTGGTGGCGCATCGGGAGATACTGATATTGTGCGCATTGAGTTTGACGCGGACTCTCTTGACCGGCTTATCACAGCAGGTAGCTCAAAAACCTATCGCCTGAAGGCAAACACGGTCACTGGTCTTCTCGGAAACGAGGTTGAAACCTTGACTATCGCCCTCCGCGCGGACACGGCATATCCGACGGTGGTCTTGACTGGAAGCATTGACCCAACAGCGTCTACTGCTGTTGTCGGTGTTGGTACGCTTTTCACCACGGAACTCGCTGTGGGAGACCGCATTACCGTATCCGGAGAAACACGCGCGGTTACGGCAATCGCCGATGATACCAATCTTACTGTTGATACCGCTTTCACTGACAACCTTGACGACACATCGCCAGAGAGAACCAATCTCATGGATACCGTTGTGAGGGTTGAGGATGGTGGTTCAACGAAGGATAACTTCATCTGGACTCCGTTCTCCACAGAGTCCCCGCACACGGGTGCAGACATCGACGATAACGATGACTGGACCAACGGCTATGGCGTTCCGGGCTATCCGGGCGTCGGCCAGAACATGCAGGTTCGCGTATTCAGCCATTAATCCTGAACAGAGTTGAAGGACTAATCGCTGATGCGCGAGCGGGTAACCTTTTGCGAGGTTACTCATGACCTAAGCCAAAACCCCTCCGGCGCGTGTGCCGGAGGGGTTTTGGTATGTGTGCAGCGGTGTTGCGAGTTCATGCGTGCCTTTGTTAAGATGAGAAAAGCAGTTTCTTCGGCAACTCGCCACATCTAACCACAAAGAGGCATCGTGGAAGAGCACTGGCGTTTCCTTCTGCGCAAGGCATATGAAGAAGCGCGGAAGAGCAACGACCCTTCCACGCGATGCGGCGCGCTCATCATAAACAAAGAAAGGCGGGTTTTGCTCGCGGATTGCAACCGTATCCCCAATGGCATCTCTGCCTTTCCTGACAGCTGGGTGCGCCCCATCAAGTATCGGAGGGTGGAGCATGCGCAACGGATGGTGCTTAACCTGGCAGCAAAGAAGAGTGGTGTCGCGACAGAGGGTCTTACCATGGTTTGCCCGTGGCCCGCGTGCGCCGCGTGCGCGCGCGGAATCATCGCCGCAGGTATTGCGCGGCTTGTGATGCACGAGGACGCATTTCGCAAGACGCCGTCCCGCTGGCACGAGGAGGCACGGATGGCGCGAGATTTTTTTGCCGAGGCGGGAGTGGAGGTTATCTCGTGCGCAGGCACTATCGGCGGGGTTGCCATCCCCTTTGACGGGTCTCTCTGGTCTCCGTAACGCCGTTCCGACTATTGTGTTGGGGCGGTGTTTTTTGTATGAACACTGCCGAGTTGTAAAATAACGGGATTTATTACGACGAGCGAGGGCCCGCCCGACCAGTCGTTCTGGTCGGGCGGGAGCCGCGGGGGACTATATTTATTTTCGCGCGATGAGCAGCGCGAGCCAGCCGGTGAACGCGAGTTGAACCGTTGGAGAAAGACCGACAGCGAGAAACGGAATAAGCGGCATCGCGACAGTATATTCCCACCGTCCTGTTTCAAGCGCCCACCATTCAAGCCCGACGGCAAAAAGCACGGCGGGAATTATGAAAAGCCAGAGCCGCACGCGAAGCCGCGAGAGGGAGAGGGAGAGGAAGGGCGCCGCAAGCGTAGTTATGAACGCCGCATCAAAGAGCGCGGCGCGGAGAAGTATGAGGCGCGTTATCTCCCCGCCTTGATAGTGCATATACAAAACTTCATGCAGATTCTCCCACGCAAGATTCAAAAGAAAAGCGACGGCAAAGATGATGCACAGACGACGGGCCATTGCCTTCCATTTTACCATAGAAAACACCGGCGCCCCGTAAGTTGCGGGGCGCCGGGTGTCTGCAACCCTAGGTGTTTTTCGTTCGCCACGCGTAAAACACAACCGCAGCGGACGCGGCGACATTCAATGACTCGCACCGCGGGTCTATGGGAATTTTGAGGAGAATGTCAGCGGTTTCTTTTGTCTTCTCGCGGATACCCGCGGATTCGTTGCCAAGGATAAACACCGCCGGCGCGTCAAATTTCTCGTCCCCGATTGACTTCTCCGCCTCCCCCGCAAGAGCGTATATCCAGAAACCCCTCTCCTTCAAATCGCGAAGCGTGGTGTTCACATTACCGATGGCGACGAGCGGCACGCGGAACGCCATGCCCGCGGAAACTTTCACAACGGCGCCCGTTATCGGCGCCTGGTTGTGCTGAGGAATCAGGACGCCTGCGATACCGAACGCGGCGGCAGAGCGAATGATTGCTCCCACATTGTGTGGGTCCTGTATCTCGTCCAAAAGCACGAGCGCCGTTTCTCTTTTCACCGAGAGTGTTTTTACAAACTCTTCGTACGGCTTCACAAGCGCTCCCGCAGAGATGAGGGCAATAACGCCCTGATGCGACGCGTCTTCCGCTCCCCCTTTCTTGAGCGTATTACCGGTTAGCTCCGCGGGCTTTATCCCCGCTTTTTTAAGCAGGCCAAAGAGCTCCTCGTCATGTGTTTGCGAAGAAAGGAAAACCTTCTGTACGGCTTTCGGTTTGTGGAGAAGCGCCTCTTTTAAGGCGTGTTTTCCGTATATGTAGATTCTCTCGCGGTCCATTGTGGCAAAGAATACCACATATTTTGCCGCCGCGCCACCATTTCCCAAGGCCCGTCCTTACCCCCACTTATCCACACTCCACGCACCGCAAGGACGGGCCTTGGGCATAGTTATCAACAACTCCAAATCTCTAGAGAATCCCGTAAAGCGCGAGAATCGGCACTGCTTCTATGACAAAGATGGCAATGTTTATCCCCGCACTTGCGAGGCAGTATTCGCACCAGTCCCTAAACACAAAGATTTGAACGCCGAGGAGGAACAGAGAAAAAAACACTGCGCCCGTCGCGGCAATGAGAACCCAAACAGATAGCGGAAGAAAAAAAACGATGTCCGCGCTCCAGAAAAGAAACGGCATGCAGACGGCAACAAAAAAATAATAGAGCATCCCGAGCGCCTCGTTAGACACCCCGAACATACTGCCCCACTTGCTCCGGACTATCGTGTTGCATTCTTTCCCGATAAAACAGGTGAGTGGCTGTTCTGTCGCTTTTTTCCAGTGGATGTAAAACGCCACAGCGAACCCAGCGAGTGCGAGAATGAAAACAGGAAGTGCCATATTCATATAGTATACAACATTTCCGTTCGGCGTTTTTTTGTCAAAAGAGAAAAACCGTGGTATTATTACCTTATGCGGAAGGCGCGGCGCAAAAAACAATTTTGGGATAAAGAATATGCGGGAGCGCGACACTGGGGTGGAAAAGGTACGCACCTTGCGCTGTCTGTGGAACCAAGCGAGGATTTGCAAAAATTCCTTCGCTGGTATGAGCGCGAGTATCGGGAGCCGTTGCTTTCGGCGCGTTCATCCGTCCTTGACCTCGGCTGTGGGAACGGCAGGAACCTCGTCTACCTTGCAAAAGAGTTTAACGCGCGCGGTCTCGGCATTGACTCATCGCATGAAGCTATCGCGCAGGCGAAGAAAAACGCGGCAGAACCCGTCCCAACCCCCGCAGGCAGACCCGCCCCGCGCGTTCCCGCCCATTTTCCTCTTTCGTTTGAACTCCGCTCTATCGCGGGCACACTCCCCGTCCCCGACCAAAGCCAAGACCTCGTTCTGGACATGATGACTTCGCACTTTTTGGATAAAGAAGCGCGCGCAACTCTCCACAAAGAAACCGCCCGAGTGCTAAAGCCATCCGGCTGGCTCTTCTTAAAGACATTTCTTCTTGAAGACGACCTGCACGCGGCGCGCATGCTCCGCGAACACCCCGCCGAAGAGGAGGGTTCCTACATCCACCCAAAGTTCGGCGGAGTGGAACATGTGTTCACGGAAGAAGAAATCCGCATCGCGCTCGCGCCGTATTTTGAGATAGAAAAAATCACCACTTCTCACCGCCACCGCGGCCCGCGCGCGAAGCGCCGGAGTATGTGCGTATATGCGCAGAAAAAATAGTGCCGTTATGCTTCTTCCACTTCTTCTGTAAAAAGACGCTTTTCCTCAAGGCGAAGCAAGGCGATTATTTCGTCAAAACAAGCGGCTATCTCGGAAGATGCCGCAACTTTTTTTCTTTTGTTTTCAGCAAGCATTTCTATGGTAATCCCCTTTTCTCTCCATGTCCGTCCACCATCCGTATAAATATTCAAAATCGGATGAATCTTATCAAGCGCATACACGAAGCGTGCCTCTGCGTCTTCCCGCTTTTCGTATTTTTCTATTAGACCGTGCAAATCAGTGAACTCTGCAAATTCTTTTTGTAGTCGTACCGCCGCCACTTTTTCGCGCACGCTCTTGCTTTCCTTCTCCCACTCGTTCGTTGTGTAGATATATGTATCTCCCGCATATACTTCCACAAAATCATGCACGAGCGCGTAGGTAATAACACGCTCGCGATTAAGCGGAAGATTGTGTTGGTTAACTATATACCATGCGAGCATCGCGAGATTGTAGCTGTGTTCAACATCATTCTCCCAACGATTTTCGCTGTTCGCGCGCACCATACGCTCTACTCTTTGAAACTGATTGGGCACGCGCACAAAGCCGAGTATTTTTTCTAAATCAAGCATATAGATACCGCTCTATACGAGTATCGTCTCCAGATATTCTCGCGCGGCGCGGAACGCTTTGCCGTGGGAGCTCGCGGCGTTCTGTTCCTCCATGCTCATTTCCGCCCCTACTTTTTGAAACTCATCAGGGAGAAAGATACTTGAATAGGGCATCATTGGCTTGCACGGCACACGAGGATGCTCCAGGAGAACGCCCAACACAGAACTGTTGAATACTGCTTCTCTCCCGTCGGGAGAGATGAGCGCCGCGGCGGTGCGGAAAGTCGCCGTCCGCCGCGGGGGCGGCAGACCGGAAAGCTCCGCAAGAACGAACGCGAGTATTTCTTCCGCGCTCTTTCCCTCGCCCGCCCAACGCGCGGAGTGGATGCCGGGCGCGCCTCCAAGCGCGTCTATGAAAATACCCGTGTCGTCGGCAAGCGCCCATTCGTCTGTTTTCTCCCGCGCGAAGCGCGCTTTCTTCAATGCGTTTTCGCCGAGCGTCATGCCGTCCTCAACGGCTTCCCCGTCTATACCCGCATCTGCCAAACTTGCAACGACAAGCGGAAGCCCGCTAAAGAGCGGGGCAATCTGTACTATTTTGCTCTGATTTCTCGTGGAAAGAATGATGCGCATGGTGATTTTTAAATCCATTTCTGCTCCGTTAAAAAATCGCGCACTTTTTCAAATAGTTTTTGATGCCCCACGACGTTTGGGTGAAGACCGTCTGCCAAATCCTCATTTTTAAGCAGTCCAAAAACATCGCAGAACGGCACGCCTTCCGCCGCGCACACTTCTTTCATAATGTCGTTGTATTCCTTGAGTCGGACATTCGTATAGTGGTAATTACACCATGACACCGGCATTGTGCGTGTCTCGTCGCAGTTTTCAGCACCGACAAAAGCAATTCTGCCGTGTTTCTCTTTCGCATGATTGATAATTTCGCGGATATTCTCGCGAAACTTCTCGGGCGGCACATTCGGGCTCCCTCGTCCGCCGTCTTCGGCGGAATCATTGGCGCCGGTCTGGAAAATGAGGGCGTCCGCATGGCGCACGCGCGCTTCATTTTCAAATCGCGCGAGTATTGTTTCTGTCGTCCCGCCGGAAATACTTAGGTTGTAAATCTCGGTGAGGTTCTCGTCGTTTGCTTTTTCCGCGCAGTAAAGCCACAAGCGGTTCACCCATCCGCCCTTTTCTTTGTCCCATGCGCCCCACGCGGTACTATCGCCAAATACGCAGATGATGGAGTCCATTACCATATCTTACGGAGAAGTTTTTGCGCGCGCAATGCTTGGGGCACCCGGAAGCGAGGTAAGCGCGTACCCTTCCGCTTCTATTTCCGTAAACACCTCGTCTAAAATGGCGCCGGTAATCGTGTCGCCGATGTGCATGAGGAAAATGGCGCCGGGGGCAAGGTTCCGCATAATGCGCGCCTTTGCTTCCGCCGCGGTAAAACCCTCTGTCTCCTTCCAATCCAGGACATCCGTCGTCCAATAGACCGATTGGTATCCCTCCTCCGCGGCGACGGCGAGCACGCGCGCGTCTCGCGCGCCGTACGGCGCACGAAAATAGGGCCTTGTGGATTCGCCCGTCAGGTTTTGTATAAGTGCGTCCGTGCGCGCAAGCTCGCCTTTTATTTCCTCGTCCGAAAGAGTCGTCAGGTCGCGGTGCGCATAGGTGTGGTTGAAAACCCCGTGTCCCTCGCGAGCAATCCGTTGTACCAGCGCGGAATTTTCTTCGGCAAACTTTCCCGTAAGAAAAAAGGTGCCGGTAACGCCGTGCTTTTTGAGCGCCGCAAGAATCGCCTCGCCGGACTCCGCCCCTGCCCCGCCGTCAAAAGAGAAAAGCACTTCCCGCTCGGTGCGGTCGCCCCAGACAATCTCCGCGCCGATGTCGTCCACTCCGCGCGGTTCGGGGGCGGGCACTTGTGACGCCCATCCTCCGTTAAGAAACACCGCGGTTGTCGCCGCAACAAGGAAAACCATGAACACGGTTAAATTGGTTCGACAGTGCTCACCACAAGCGCTTCTGTGGCGTTTCCAGAGCGAAGCAAAAACACGGTAGATGTGGTGTATTATGCGCCTATTCGGTTTGGACATTCGCATGTGCGACATTTGTAGTGTCGCGTTCCTGTTTTCCGACTCAATGTCGGAAAACAGGAAGACGGATATCAAAAAATATGAAGTATGCCAAGGGTGCTTGTCGCATACAAAAGATGAAAAATGAGGTTCCCCGCAAGAACGATGGGAAAGATATAGACAAAACGATACCCGAGAAAGCCGAGCGGCACCATGAGTATTTCGTTCGGGAGCGGCACGAATACCGAAAAGAAAAAAGCGGCGAAAAACGGCGCGAGGGGGTGCCGTTCTCGCACATGCCGTACCCAGCGGAGCGACGCGCCGTGTCCCGCGTGATGCGCAAACTCATGCCCCAGCTTCCCCACAAAAAAAGCAACGGAGTCGGCGAGAGTCACGCCGATACCCATGATGAGAATGAGGAACCAAAAATTAAGCCCCGATTCCAAAAAAACCGGCAGGAAAGCAACCGCCGGCACCGGTACGACGAGGTTCAACCCACCGATGATGGAAATGATAAATGCGCCGAAATAGCCGTAGTTCCCCACGATTTCGGCGGCGGTTGAGTTGTTTTGAATGAGGTGCGCGAGATAAAACCCGCCGGCAAGGATTGCCGCGACGATAACTCCCTTCAAAAAGAACTTTTTGAGTTTGACGCTCACTCTTTAAGTATACCACGCGCCCATATTGAGGGGGCGTGGCTTACGAGTAAAGATTCAAAAGCGCGATGCCGATGACGATTATCGTCGCGCCGATAAGTTTCTGGCTTAACTCTTTTTTTGTAATATTTTCTTTGACGATTTTCGGCAGAAAGAGCGTGAAAAGAATACCGAGTGCCAACACATAGAACGGCTGAATACCGCCGAGCACGGCGACGAGGCTTGCCGCAGGCGCCGCGAGAAGCGCGTATTTGTAAACAAGATGCCCAAACAAGTCAACGATATCGTTAACAAAAAAGATACCATATTTCCACAGCGACGCGCTTTTGATACCGCTTAAAATTTCGCGTCGCCATGATGGCACAAGAAAGAACGGGAGCACCGAGAGCGAAAAACCGAGGGTGTCGTAGATGAACACATCCGTAAACGAGAGAATCTTCAGCGCGTGGTTTACGAACAGTATATCCACGCTCAAGAGAAGAACCGCCGGAATCATGAGCAACGCGCCTTTCCTGAAACGGAGCATCTGCAGGAGGTCAAAAGAAAGTTCTTTGAAGGAGAGGACGAAGGCACCCGAAAAGACAATGAAAAACGAGATGAGTTGCGGGGAAGAAATCACTTCGCCGAAGAATCGCGCGAGGACAAGCACCACCACCGAATAGGTGATATAGAGCGGTATGACATAGGAAGCGTCTTCCTTTTGGAGCGCGTACGAATAGAAAAGGTAGGAGTATTGAATGAGAAATCCACCCGCAATTGGAAACAAAGCCGCGCGGCTTATCTCGTCAAGACCAAACACGGCAAAAGCGCCGATGCCCGCGAGAAAAGCGCCGATACTGCCGAAGAAGAGAAAGTCGTACACCCCGCGCGTTACTTTCTCAAGCGCGTATTTGTCAAAAATGTTTGACGCCGCCCAAAAGAGCGGGGCGAGGAGCGAGAGAAGAATCCAGGACATAACGCAGTAAGTATAGCAGATTAGAGCCTAGCTCAAAATTCGCTTTCGAGCCGAGAGCCATGATTTTTCTTGCGAGACGCGAGATGGAGGACGAGGAATATCAAGATATTTCGAGTCCGAATCAAAGCGTCGGAGCAAAAAATCAGGACTCGGAGAGCCGGAATGGAATTTTGAGATAGGCTCTAGGGTGTTTTTTGCCGCGTGATGTACTTCTCCCACTCTTTTCTAAATTGTTCGTTGCGCGTGAGAAGGTCATCAAAGGTCCCCTCGTCGACAATCTCTCCTCCGGCGAACATAACGATGCGGTCAAAATGTTTGAGCAGGTTCATTTTATGAACGGAGGCAAGAATCGTCTTTCCCGTGAAGCGGTCAAAAATGTTTCGGTATATTTTCGTTTCGGTTTCCGGGTCAACCGAACTCGTCGATTCATCAAAAAGAATAACCTCTTTTCCTTCCGCAAAGAGAAGCGCGCGCGCAAGCGCCAGGCGCTGTTTCTGTCCGCCCGAAAGATTCACGCCCTTTTCATTGATGCCGGATTCAAGCCCGCGCGGCAGGCCATGAAGAACCGAGGTGAACTCCGCCGCATCCGTTGCGGCAAATATTTCTTTATCGACATAATTCAACCCGAGTGTTATGTTTTCCCTTATACTCGCGGAGAAAACTTCCGGCTCTTGTGGCACAAGAGTTGTTTTCAGGTCAAGGTCCGCGAAATTGGTTTGCTGTGTTTTTTTTCTTTTACCAAAACGCATCTCTGCCCGCGCAAATGGATACATCCCGTGAAGTACTTTGAGAAAAGTTGTCTTGCCGGAGCCGGAGCCGCCGATAAGCGCCACATGCTCTCCGCGCGTAAAACCGAAATTGATATTGCGAAGATGCCGTGTGCCAGCCTCCGCATCCTCATAAGCAAAGGAAAGATTTTCAACACGAGCTATTCTCCAGCGTGGTATTTTTCTTTGGCGCACTTTCTTTTGCGCAAGAAATGTTTTTTCTATGTCCGCGACATTTAACACCCGCGTTTTGTTCACTATCATGTCTTCGTATTCGCCCGCAAAAATATGATAGACCTCAATGAGCCGCGCGAGGTAGAGATACAGCGCACTGATTGTCCCCACCGCAACCGGCAGATTGTTCTTGTAGAGAAAAAGCAGGTAAACGGCAAGAGGAACGATGATGAGCAAATTGAACAAAAAGGAGCCGACAAACCATTTTGCTTCCATCAGTACCATTGTTTGACGAAAGAGGGGAAACGGCGTCCAGAACGAACGGCGTATGGCTTCCGTAACGGGGGCTTCAATGTGAAGCACTTTGACTGTCGTAATATTTGATATGCAATCAAATATCCGCGCGGCAATTCTGTTATCAAACACATTTAGTTTTTTGTAATGCGGGATAAGCCGCATATCAAACCGAAAAATGACGAAAAGCGCCATGACAAGAAGCACAAACGCGATAAGGCTAATTGCCCAGTTAAAGAAGAAAAGGACGACCGTTGTGCCTACCGCCTTGATTACGACCGAGACAACCGTGTGTGAGTTTCTTGAGAAAGAATAAAGCCCTTCGGTCGCTTTGTTCACCTTATCAATCGTGTCGCCGCTCTCGCGGAGCGCATGCCACGAAAGACCGAGGCCGAACACGCCGGAAAGCAGGTAGTTCCGATAGTTCACACGCGCCGTGCGAAAAGCCATCGTCTTTTCTATAATCCGCGATGGTCCATGAAAAAGCCAGAAAGCAAGCTCAACGCCCAGCAAGCCGAAAAGGAAAAAGATGAGCTTGGAAATGTTGTGCTCGCCGAGACCATTATTTTGGAGTTCATTAAGAAACGCCCCAAAGACCAACGGCTGAGCAAGCGAAACAAGGTTGGCGACCGCCGTCATGGAAAGAAACGCGACAATCCATCCGCGATGTTCTTCGGCAAATTGCCACATTTTCCGTACAAGAAAAAAGGTTGGCTCTTCTCTAATTTTTGCAATTATGCTCATACGAAAAAACCCGTCTTTAACATTTCTAATTATATCGCGCAGGGCTCATTCTGGGAAACGCTCTCCGTGCGTGTACTAAAAAATTCGCGCCGCAATCGGTGACACTTGACAGATTGGTTATTGGGGTGTACAAGTGATAATCAGAGAGAGGTGATTTTTTGACACACGCTATCTAACACACGCTATCAACAGACAACTCACAGGAGACATGGCGAATGATTACGATAACCGACCTTTCCAACATTGCTGTTGTTGGCGGCGACCATACACCCGGCTTTTTGCCCGATTTTTCAGGTTTTATTTTCGGCGCCGATATTCCTGCACCTCACAAAGCTGACGATAGGTCATCTTTCTTAGAATCAAAACTAGTCGTGCGCTCCGGCAATCTTCTTTTGTCGGTTCATCACTACGATGAAAACGGAGCGCCCACAGGAAGAGAAATAGATGAATGGGAAGAAGAACTCAGCTATGGCGCTTTTTCTCTTCGCAAACCAATCGCTTTTGTCCCCCATGGAAAGTTCTGGATGTTTCGGAAAACTTTTGCCGAATTGCTGCCTGGCGCGCTTACCGATAACGGCTTCGTGGCATACGCCGGCAACCCTTTAGATTTGCCCGAATTTTCCGAGGAGGTATTCTTGGTCAACGAAAAACAAGCCGCGATATATCGCGCCGATTGGATAGAAAAAAGCTTTGAGAAAGCGTGGATGTCGGCTCTGGCAGAAGATTGGTTGCTCGTGCGTCGGTATGCAGACCTCGCGTTCGTGTTAATGCCCGGTTTTGACGCCAGCATCTACGCGCTCTTGAATATTGCCTTTGAAAAGCTTGGCGATACGAAACGAGCGGCGTGGGAAGTGGATGTGGCGCGGCGCTCCTGTGGAGATGCCTTTGTTGTCACCTTGATTGAGAGAAAAAATCTCATTCACCGATCGCTTGCCGCAAAAAAGAAGGGGCCGTCATCCCCCACGCACGAATAAGTGCACGAATTTTTGTAACGAGGACACCTCTGGCAGATTCCTATTCTTAAACTAGATACTTCAGCCCCACCGCTTGACGCGGTGGGGCTTTTCTAAAGGCGCTTCCTTTCCCGCTCGCGCACTTCCGGCTCATCCATGCCGAAGTGGTGGGCGATCTCGTGCCAGACGGTGTCGCACACAATCTCGCGGATGCGCGCGTGGTTGCCCTCCGCTTCCTCCTCTGTCGGCTTTTGATAAATGGTGATGACATCGGGAAGCGTCGCTCCGATGCCGTAGGAGTCGCCGCGCTCCGTATGCGGAATGCCCACATAGCGCCCAAAAAGCGTTTCGTCTTCGGCAAGCCCTTCCTCGGCGCGAACTGCCGCCGACGGCTCGTCTTCCACGATAATGGCGACATTTTTTACCAACGCGCGAAAACGCTCGGGGAGCGCTTCAAAACCTTCCGCAACGAGTTTTTTAAAATCTTTCTGGTTCATGTTTCAGGAATAATTCTTTTGCTAATTTTCTGATGACATCCTGATGGTCAGGTTCTCGTGTTTTTTCAATGAACACGGCAAGTGCGTCAAGGGTAAAGTCCTGATAGTTCGGCTTTAAAGAGTTCATCTCGCAAACAACTTCAAATACCAAGCTCGCCGTTCGTTTGTTGCCGTCAGTAAAAGGGTGGTCTTTGATGAGAAAATATAGATAGGCAACCGCCCTCAACTCTGCGGTTTCATAAGGAGTCACGCCAAAATACGAACCATTGATGTTCGCAACTAACGCGTCTACTTTTTGTTTCCCGCCTCCCGTAAGCGGAAAAGAGACGAAACCGTTTTTATGGAGCAACTCGTATATGAGGCAAACGCCGCTCAATGTGACGGGTTGAAATGTTTTTTTTGCCGATGTCATAATCGCGCAAAGATTCAATCACCTTTTTGTTTTCACGCAACTGTCTTTCCGCGACTCGCTGTAGCGTACTTTTATTCTCCATTTTGAAGAGTCTTTTGAGAAAATTTTTCATATCACTAACTAGTATAGCAAGTTTAATGGGGCAAGTGCAAAAACACCGTATGGAGTTCTTCGTCACCTATCGCTTTTCGGCAAGAATACAGAGAAAGAGCGGAAACTCTTTGCGCGCGCGGTCTTCCGCTTCCGCGCGCGGACCTTTCTGGCTTTTCTTGTGCGACTCCCATTCCTCAAGCCGCGCGATGGCAAACCCGGCGTTTGCGAGAATCTTTGCCCACACCTGAAGCGGGCGGTGGAATGAGTGGGTCTCCGCTCCCTTTCCACCCCGCGCTTCTTCGCCCGGATGTATTTTTATGTTCTCCTTGCTCTCCGAGAGGTACCCGTCAAGGCGGCGGTATTGCGTGTTTTCTTTTTCGTCATATCCCCACGACGAGCGTTTCGGTATGCGGAAGCATGGGTGATTTAAGACGATGATAAATGTGCCGCCGCGCGCGAGCACCCGCGCCGTCTCCCCCACTCCGCGCCGTATGTTTTCCATGTTCTGGAGGGAAAGAATGCAGAACGCTTTTTCAAAAGTCCCGTCGGCGGCAAACGACATCTCCTCCACGGGCGCCGTAAAGTATTCGCCTTTCGGGGAGAGTTTTTTCGCGATGGCGATAAGTTCGGGGGAAATGTCCGCGCCGACGACTTCCGCGCCGCTCTCCCTAAGCGCACGGGTGAAGAATCCCTCGCCGCAGGCAATGTCAAGCACGCGCTCGCCCTTCGCGGGCGCAAGAAGCCGCAGAAGGTTCGGCAGGATTACTTTTTCCTGATAGGTGTCGCCTGCTTGAAGCATCTCGTGATACCAGTCGGCGATGCCGCCCCACGAAGTGTTTGCTGTTTTATTCATACACTGCCTTTATATCCGCAACAAGTTCGGGAAACTCCGCGTCAGTGAAATGTCCTTTGCCGGACATCAGTTTCGCTTCCGCGCCCGGAAGCGCTTTTTTGTATTTATCAAAATCAACTCGTGGTACCACGGGGTCATCCGCGCTCTGGTAGAGCGTGATGCGCGGCGTCTGCGCGGCAAACTTTTCCAAACTCGGCGGAAGGTTGAAGTCGCCGAGCGCGTCTTTCGTGTCTTTTTCGTCAAATGGCGCGGCGACCAAAAACACGCCGCGCAGTTTCTTCGGAAAATCATGCATCGCACAATACTTCGCGAGGAATATCCCACCCATGGAGTGCCCAACGAGAACTACTTCATCATTCAAAAGCGGCGCAAGTTTTCCAAACCAAATCTCCCATTCGCGATAAAGCGCGTGGTCTTTGTTGGGCATCCGCGGCGCAATCACCTGAAAGTCCTCTCCCAGCCGTTCGGGAAGCGTTGCTTTCCAGTCCTTTTTCGTGAAATAAGAAAGGTCCGTGATTTCTACGCTCTCTAAAAACGCGGTGCATTCTTCCCGCGTCCTGTAGGTATCTCCCCCATGTATAACGACAACTTGTTTCTGCGCCATAGTGGAAGTTAGATAAAGATCTTCCATGCTCCGTCTACAAACTCCGCGACGCCTTCTCCACCGGTAGGCATGCCGCCATCAAAAAAGGTTGCGTGAATAGCCGTGTGTGACGCTTCGCCGCCAATCGGGTGACGCCCTTTCCGCATGTATGAGTACTCGGTATCGCCGGCACGCACATCCCAAAGATAAAGCCCGTTTTCGTCCTCCGCTTTTCGCACTTCTACAAACTCTCCGCCGGTTAATTGCTCAAAAACCGCCCGCACTTCTCCTTCTGTGGGGATTGCTTCCTGACTTTTCTCGGAGGCGTGCGTATGATTTGGTCGTCCTTCAAATGGCATGGGGATATTTTTTACTCGCCTGATTAATGATTTGACCCGTGGTTATTCTATCGCCCCTGCGCGCGCCCGCCAAACCGACGGCGACCATGCGCGGGTTTTTGAAACGACCGCCCTCCGCGATGGAACGGCGGACGGCTTCCCGCTCCTCCCTGCCGTGGAGCACCGCGGCGAAAATGGGAACGGGGCGCGACGGGAG
>Ga0209541_10005842_pt1 | contig 21308 bp, 32 predicted proteins | sample RifCSPlowO2_01_FD_184027 | JGI IMG/M metagenome (GOLD analysis project Ga0209541, IMG submission 184027) | Groundwater microbial communities from Rifle, Colorado - Rifle CSP2_plank lowO2_0.1 (SPAdes) (version 2) | ecosystem: Environmental > Aquatic > Deep subsurface > Groundwater | place...
TACGTGTTGCGTTTACACAAAATAGAAAATTTCGGAATAAAATTCTCGGGTTCAAAAGGATTTCATATAATCATCCCCTGGAAAGCATTTCCTCAAGAAATTTACAATCAAAAAACAAAAGACATGTTTCCGGAATGGCCGAGGATAATTTGCAGTTATCTAGCAGATATAATTAAGCCAAAACTATCCGAAAAAATATTCCAAGATCAAAACTTAAAAAATTTAGCAGAAAAAACAGGCAGAAAAGAAGACGAACTTATAATTGATGAGTGTGTTTCTTGCCATAGAAAAGCGTCTAAAAAAGTTCAAATACAATGGGTATGCAGAAATTGCAAAAATATTGAAATGGTCAAAATTGAAACAAGTAAACGAATTCCTAAATGTTTTGAATGTGGAAAGCAATTTGTTGAAAAGGATCGAAAAGAGATATTATATTGTGAATACTGTTCAATAGACGCTTTAAAAAATCCTGAATTGTTCAATAAATCTCAACAAAAAACCGAACTTCTCATAGACGCAGATTTAATTTTAGTTGCCCCCAGACATTTGTTTCGAATGCCCTATTCTCTGCATGAAAAAACCGCTCTATCATCAATTGTCTTAGATAAAAATGAAGTAAAAAACTTTCAAATTAACGATGCGAAGCCATTGAAAGCTAAAATGCTCAATTTCTATCCTGAGCCAATAGAAAATGAAGCCCGAAGTTTATTATTACAAGCGTTAGATTGGAACGAACAAAAAGAACGCGAGGAAAAAACAGTCCAAGAAAAGAAAGGAAATACAACAACAATCATCAAGCCAAAATCAACATCTAAAGAAGAGTATAAAAAAATAACCATTCCAAATCCCTCCGATGATATTTTTCCTCCACAAATTAAATTATTGTTAAAAGGCGTTGCACAAGACGGAAGAAAACGCGCTCTATTTATTTTATTGAGTTTTTTTTCAACATTAGGAGTTGCGGAAAGCGAGATTGAGAAACGTATCTACGAATGGAATGCAAGAAACTATATGCCTCTTAAGAAAGGATATATCCAAAGTCAGTTGAGCTGGTATAAGCGAAATCCTAATAGACTTCCACCGAATTTCAACAACCCTATATATAAGGAACTTGGCGTGGATAAACCAGATGCTCTTTCAATGCAAACAAAAAACCCCATAAATTATGCAATTAAGAAATATTTCATGATGAAATAATCATAATTCAATACCTTCTTCAACTGCTGTTTTTATAATGCCTATCTGCTTTTTCTTTTTTTCAAATTCTTCGGGAGTTAGGCAGAGTATATCTCCATCATACGGAAGATTCCAAGCAAGGTAGAATTGAGGAGATCTTTTATAAGATTTTACATTTTTGAAATCTTTCGAAATTATTAATATATCAACATCACTTTCTCCATGAGCCTTTCCAGTTGCTGTTGATCCAAATAATATCGCTTTTTCAATTCGGGTTGTTTTTTTTACTTTATCTAAAAATTTTTGCAGTAAACCAATTATTTCAGTTTATTTTCTATCCATGATAAAACCTCCTCTGCAGTATTTAAGAATTCAATAACATCAGACCTTTCAAATTCTTCTGCCGGAATTACATTCGCGATATCAGGATACCTCGTTTTTTGGTAAACTGGTTCTAGCTCAGCTATCTTTTTAATAAAATCAAGAGGAAGATTGAGTTCTTTTGCAAGTCCAGATATGCTATGAGTCTTTTTTAAAATTTTCTTTTCTTGTATATATAAAGCTTTTAATGATCTTTCTACTGCTTGTTGGCAAAGAAATGAAGCCGTATCAAGCATATCCCCTTCTAAATTATATTCAGCAGCTTTAAGATCATGAGATGCCTGTTTCATCCAGTTCTTTATTTCTTCTTTCATTATTTTTATAGCCGTTTAATCTATAAAAACTTTTAATATCCTGAAATTAGATAGTTGTCACTTTTAGATAGAGGTAACATAAAGAAAGATTTAAAAACCTTATTTTCGTAAGAAAAATATGAAAATGAAAACAACCCACAGACTTAATGAAGATATAACGAGCGGAGATTTACGTTCAGCGTATGTACAAGCTCCGTTTGACAAAGGATTAGAAGTTTTACAAGACAACGGCTATGATCTTATTTCTTTGCAAGATAATGCAAAATTGAGAATGCAGGAAGGACCTCAAGCGTATATTTCCCAAAACGGAAACTGGGTTTCAGAAGAAGTCCCTTATATTCCTTATAAAGGAATTTACTTATCAAAAGCAGGCATTCTTAATCGCAATGCAAAAAAAGCAACCCAATCTCATAGAGATGGAACTGATTTTTATCTAACTGATGATCAGGTTGAAGAATATCGTTCTGATTGTGTTTTATTGTCAACTTCATCAAGAAATTTTTCAATTCCAACGAATAGATTTAATGAAAACGAAATTACTCTTTATGCATTTGGAGATCAGGCTGAAGCATATGGAAATTTTTTAAAAGAAAATGATATTAATGAAATGTCCATTTGGTTAGCTGATATGCAAGATAAACCTTTTGCACGGAAGCTCTGGTTCTGGGGGCTTGTTGGTAACAGTGGGCTGGGTGGCATCGGCAGGTACTTGGGCTATGACAATGAGGTGCGCGGGGTACGTCGTAACGACATCGAAGGCGCGCCCGAAAAAAATTTCGCAACAGGAAACAAAAGTTGAAGCTTATACTCCGGCGCAGATTTCAAAAGTGCTTAAACACCTGAAAATTTCTAGTTTAGAAAATTTAATTTTAACAAATTTAAAAAGCCAATAAATTTTTTAACTATATTTGTTTATTATTCTTGTCCTGACTACCCAAAGCTTTGCATTGTGGAGTTGGACTACACGTCACTATACTCGTACATTATTTTTTATTTTAAATCATAAAATACAGAAATTTCTTGCGAGAAATTTCAGTGAACAAGAGTAGTCTTGTGAAAAAGTATAGTGGCTATACATGCCTGTGGTTGAGGAGGCTTGATGATGACAACAGGTCTGACTTGAATGGCGACAACAGGAACCTCTACAACGACAGCAACAGGGTGCGTGGAATAGCTCTATCAGGATATGGTATGAATAAACAAATGTATGCAGAGGTATATGATTTTAAAAATCTTATTCGTGCTTGGAAAAGAGCCAGAAAGGGCAAAACTAAGAAAGCATATGTTAAGGAATTTGAAGAACATCTTGCGTATAATTTAAAATTATTGCATGATGAATTAAAAAATGAATCTTATATTCCAAAACCCCTAGTAACTTTTATTTTGCGGGATCCGAAAACACGCATCATCTCGAAAGCAGAGTTTAGAGATAGAATTGTACATCACGCACTAGTCAATATCCTTGAGCCTATTTTTGATCCTTTATTCATTTACGACTCTTGTGCGAACAGAAAAGGAAAAGGCAATTTATTTGCAATACAACGATTTGAAACATTTACAAGAAAAGTTTCACGCAATGGAAAAATGAATGGCTGGTACACAAATAATCAGATAAAAGGTTATTGTCTTAAAGCAGATATCAAGCATTATTTTGAGGAGGTAGATCATGAAATTTTAGTGAGAATAATAAAAAGAAAAATTTCAGATGAAAAAGTGAGGAGAATAATTGAGAAGATTTTAGAAAATGGGGGGGGCGAGCAGGTTTGCAAGGAGAATCAAAAAATGGGAACCCGAGCAGACTTGCGAGTAGAACAGGAATTGGAATGCCCCTCGGCAACTTAACATCCCAATTCTTTGCCAATGTGTATCTTAATGAACTCGATTATTTTGTTAAGCATACGTTAAAGGCAGAATATTACATTCGTTATGTTGATGATTTTGTTTTGTTACATGCCTCAAAATCACAGCTTGAAAATTGGAAACACGAGATAAATAAATTTCTGAAAGAAAAATTAAAACTAGAATTACATCCGGAAAAATCCAGAATAATTTCCTTATCTAAAGGCATAGATTTTGTGGGCTTTAGAAATTTTTATCATTGCACATTATTAAGGAAAAGAAACATACGAAATATGGAAAATAAAATAAAGCTATTGAACGAAGAAAAAATAAGCTATGAAAAATTTATTGAAAGCTTTCAAGGCTGGAATGCGTATGCGCAGTGGGCAAACTCCAATAATTGCGTCAAAAAACTAATAAGAAAAATCAAAATTTGAAAACAAAATTTAAATACCTATTCCTCCTCACTCTATCATGAAATCAAAAAAAGGTGTATTAGTATTACTTGTCAGTTCACTCTTATTTTCTGTTTTGTTTATATTTGCTCAAGATCAAACACAAATTGATAAAGCTTATACTTGTTTTGAAACTGAATTAAATGGCAATTGCGGAGATGCGCTAAGCACGAAACAAGCGGCTTTTAATTTATTAGCAGGTTCTTACAAATCTTCATTTATTTCCGAATGTAAAAAAAATATCAAGGATAAGCAAATTGATAACTGCTGGGGTGAGACCGACGCAGGACTGTGTAATATTAAATTTACGGCACTGGCTGCATTATCCTTACACCAAGTGAATGATGATATCGACAAACCGATAGATTATCTGCTTTCAAAAAGAATAACCGATACAGGATTAACATGGTATTTAGAAATTGATACAAACAACAAATCTGAATGCGACATCAACGGAAAAAAATTCACGATTGACGAAAATAAAAAAATAATTGGATCTGCACCTCAAGGTCTGATAAAAGCATATAATGATTATTGGTTTGAAATAAAAGATATAAATAAAAATTACACTATTTCATGCGATTCTGACTTTTTAACAGCATTAGTATATCAAAAACCAGACAGCTCAGCATTTCATATTTCAAGCGAAACAAAAACAGCTTCGGAGTTTGGAATTATCACAGAAAAAGTTAATTCATATTGTTTTTCAATGACCAATAAATGTGATTATGAAGGTAGCTTGTGGGCAGCCCTATTACTCGCAAAATTAGGAGAAGATGTCTCCTCATATCTGCCTTACTTGACTGCAACTGCAGATAAAACAGAAAATAGAAAATTCATTCCTTCAGCTTTTTTGTATATTTTAACAAATTCAGATGATTATTACAATGATGTTGTCAGCTTGCAAAAAACAGGAAATTACTGGGATGAAAGCAGGAATAAATTATATGACACTTCCATTGCTCTTTTGGCTCTAGGAACTTTAAATTCAAACGAAATCGACGGTGCAAAAAGATATTTATTATCAAACCAAAAAGAAAACGGATGCTGGCCGTCAGACACTTCATTTATTTTGCACGCAGTGTTTCCAAAAAAAACAATAGATTTTAAAGATAGTGGAACTTCTTTATCTTTTTGCGAAGATTTTGGAAATTTTTGTGTATCCTTAGGCCAATGCACTTTGCAGAATACAATGAATAATTTTTATTGTGCAAGCTCTTCGCAAGTATGTTGTAAGGAAGATTTTCAAGAGCCAAGCTGCGCCGAAAAAGAAGGAATAATTTGTAAATCAACGCAACAATGTGAAGGAGAATCAATTTATTCCTCGGATGGGGAATGTTGTGTTGGAGATTGTGTTGAAATTGATACAGAGCCAGAATGCGAGAAACAAGGATTTATTTGTAAATCTTCATGTGCAGATAAAGAAGAAGAAAAAATAAGTTATTCTAATTCCTGTTCCTTTGGTGACGTTTGCTGCGGCAGATTACCTGTTGAGGAAAAAGGAACAAATTGGTGGCTCATCATATTATTAGTGATTTTAATAATATTAGTCATATTAGCAATACTTTACAGAAATCAATTGAAGGTGTGGATGTTTAAACGAAAAGCAGGTTTGAAAACTAAACCTGTTCCTCCAACGAGGCCAACATTTACTCCGCAACCAATTTTCCCAGCAAGACCCTTACCTCCTACTCAAAGACCTCAAATGAGGCCTACTGCTCCAAGAAGAGATACCACAAAGGACAAAGAGTTTGAAGACACGATGAAAAAACTTAGAGATATGAGTAAATAATTCTAATGAATAATATAGAGAGAAAAATTTCTGAAGCAAAAAAGATAATTCAAGAGTGGGTTGATACAGGAATTTCACTGCCTTTAGACAGTGGACGATTCTTCCCAGAATCGTCGTGAAATTCCTGTCCAAAAAAATCTCACGAAATCACACAAAGATTTTTTGATAAACAAGGACACGAAAGATGTTGGTATTACCCGGATCTTTTTAAAAAACTATCAGAAATTTTTGAGATTACTCCGTTGAAAGAACCGCAATTACCTCCATTAGAAGAGTTTAAGGAAGGCTGTAAGAAATATCAATCAGAGGAATTTCATCTATAATAACACACTAAGATTTATTAATTCCATTCCGTTTTTTATCCTATGAAAAAAGAGTTGTATTGGGTGGCACTTTTCATGCTCCTACCATCAGTTCTTGCGGTAGACATTACCTTAACCAAAGAATCTTATCAGCCATTAGAAACGCTACAAGCAGAAATTGTCGGAAACTTTATATCTTTAAATGAAGAAAATATTCTCATTTATCGAGAAGGAAAAGTGCACGATGATCCCGTTATCAAAGGATTTACAAAACAAAATAATGTTTATTATTTTTATGCTGTCACTCCAAGGCAAGAAGGAAATTATTCTTTAGTAATTGAAAATGCAGAGTATCTGGACCGGGGCGAGGTAACTAAACAAAGAATTGAAATTCCATTCACACTTGAAGAAAAAAATATTTCCGACTTATCATTTTCACCCGGTTTTGTAATTCCTACAAAAGATTTTACTATTAGTGTAAAAAGTCTGTATAAGAATATTAATGTTACCGCAGTTTTCGAAGCTACTGGAGAAACAAAGGAATTAGATTTGATAGAATTTTCTGAAGAGACAATTAAATTTAAATTACCTGAATTACCTCCCCAAAAATCTTTTATCACCATTCAAAATTACCAAATACCGGTTTTTCTTCTGAAAAAAAATAATCTATCGGTTAACAATGAAAAAATCGAATTTATCCCGTATGAATTAACGGGAACCGTAGTTCAGGAAAAATCTTATTTATTTAAAGTTATTTTAAAGAATACCGGAAAAAATAATTTAACAAATGTAACGTTTACGAGTAATTTTGATGTAATCGTCGAACCTCCTATAGTAAATTTAAAAAAAGATGAAATAAAGCTAATTAATGTCACTCTGTCGATTCCATCAATAAACGAATCAGAACTGACAGGATTTTTGCGCGCTTCGAATACAAAAAATTCATTTGAGCTTCCAATTTATTTTATAATCACAAAAAATCAGTCAAATGTTAATGGAGCTAATATTATTGAGGTAAAAAATAGAACTAAAGGATATCGCTGTGCTGAGATTGGAAAGTCATGTGGAGAATTAACATGCAATGGAGAAACTGCTGCAAGTACCGACGGACCCTGTTGTATTGGCGACTGTATAGCAGAAAAATCTTCGAATTATTCTAATATTATTGGAATAATTTTAATCATAGCATTAGTCCTCATAATTGTGTATATAGTTTTAAAATATATGAAAAAAAGAAAATCAAAATCTCCTGACGATGTTTTAAAACAGAGATCGGATAATTATAGACAGAGAATGAGGCCCAGTGAGGAAGTACGCGGTAAATTAGACCGAGTGTGATGGAATTTTTTTCAATAAACTATTTAGATATTGCAGCGAACCATCATTTAATATTAGAACGTCAAAGTGTTTCATATATAATTCTTTAATTGCTTCCGTCGGTTCATTAACAAATCCAATGGAAATCAGATTTTCATAAGGGAATCCTTTTATCATTCCTAAATCGCCCAAACCATCTCCCAATAATAAAACATTTTTCCGATTTAATAATTCTTTATATACCGATAATCCTTGGATATGTCGTTCATCCTTACTAAAGACATGCATGATCTTATCAATTCGTGAAGCATATCTTCTTTTATCATAATGAAGCTTATTTCCTATAACATTAATATTTTCAAAATTAAAATCCTTCTGCACTAAATATTCGGTAACTAAATCTTCTAAACCTGCAGTTAAAATAACAATGGGAATTTTTTTATCACGGGCAAAATAAACAAATTCTGAAATTCCTGATCTAAATTCAGGTTTCTTATTTTTTATCATATCACTAACATATTCACGAATTGTTTTCTGATTGAATTTATATTCAATCAACAAATCCCAATGTTTGGTCCACCACTCCCGCATTTTCTTAATTTTTCTTTCTAAAGGAATAGTTGAATCAATTTCAATGGGATGATATTGTTCAAAAAGTGCTTGTGCTCGTCGAGCATATTCCGGAGTTAGATATTTTCCATTTCTTAATCGAGAAATCAATGAATTTATTTTCTCTCCTTTATTCCAACATTTCAACAATGTACCATCAAAGTCAGAAAGAATATGAAGGTTTGATAACCCATCACGTTTAAAATTTCGTAGTTTCTTGTCTAAATCTTTTTTATTTACAATTAAAACATCCTTCATTTTTTCTCAGAATCTTTCTTTACAGGAGTTTCCTCAACAATTTCAACAGGCGACTTTCCCCCAAAATCATTAATAATCTTATTCATCTCGCCTATTACATTAACTAATTTACTTTTTTCCATTAACAAAGATTTGGTAACTTCATCATAACGATGTAATTTCAATGCCAAATCTGAAACAACTCCACTTAAATCAAAGTTTTTAATAGAAAGCTCTGAAGGTTCAATAATTTCAATATTAGAAGGAAGAGTATTAAGTACAAGAGAAAATAAAAGCTGAAGATTGTCTAATTCAATTTCTACCTCGGCAAAGGTTGAAAAAACTTCTTGGTCTACAGATACATTTTTCATTTTCTCTTCATCAACCAGATGCGCTGGATGCACCTTTCTTGTAATTATTTTCAATCCAAGATTTTCCCCAATCCTATCAAGTAACTGTTCTAATGTAGTCTCAATGTGCTCTTTAGGTCGTCCTAAAATCTCATAAATAACTAGTACCTTAATTTTTTCATTCATATGAAAATGTGAAAAAGATTCTTTTTAAAGTTTTATACAATCAAATTTTCTTCCAAATAACTAATAAAGAGAAAACAATGCAGACAAAAGCAAATGCAAATAGCGCATATTTTTTCATTTTTTCTGGCGTTGAACTATAGATTACTTTTCTAGAATCTGATGAAATATCTAACCTCTTACTCTCGATTTTTTTAGAGCCTAATTGAATAATTTTTTCTTCCATAATCGGAGATGAAATTGTCTTACCAAGTAATTGAGAACTAGTATTATTTATATTTGAAATCTCAATCGACTCATTTTCATTCGTCCTTTCTTCCTTATTAATTTTTTCATTATCCTCTTTTTCCCTCTTATCCACTTTTTTATCTTCTTTATCTTTTTTATCATCGCTATCATCTTGATTTTCATCTCCAGGTTGAATATCCATTACAAATCCGTCATAGATCCAAGTTTCTTTGGAATTGCGTATTTTGACTTTAAATTGTTTTTCTCCAAAAACATCATCAACAATTTTTAACGAAAATTCTTTCTCATTTTCTCCTTCAACAAATGCTCCTTTAATCCAATAATGTGTCGATTTCCATGTATCTTCCCATAACCTTTGGGCAATATTTTTATTGCCTTCCATAATTTCAAATTTGATGTCATAATCTCCAGGTTCAAAATTCATTAAAAAAACAGTAATCTCAAATTCCTCACCTACTTCATTTGAAGCTGGATAATCAAGCGAAATATTTTGCGCTGAAATAAAGGATACGAATAATAACACAATTAACCAAACCATCTTTTTTTGCATACAAATAGTAATTTTGAAAGTTTTTAATAATTATCAATCGCTTTTATATATGTCTGAGGAGGATAAATATTCCATAGGACCTTCAATTTCTATCTTCTCCTCACCAAAAAACTGACCAAACCTGCTTCCTTTTTCCCTCGCTGTTTCTAAACTAATCACCAAATTTTTTCCTGAATCAATTAAAGCGTCGGGTCTTAAAAAAAACCAACCTAATCGATCGAATCGTACAGCAAAAACAGGCTCTAGTCCAAAAATATTTGCAAAAATTAAAAAATTTTCAACTTGTTCCTTGGAAATATATTTATTTGTTTTTTTAGACGATTTAACTTCAATGCAATACTTTTTGCCGCCAATTTTTCCTGCAAGAATATCGCAATCAGCGCTTTCCATAACTCCACTACCCGCAACACGCACAGCGCGAAAACAATTATCTACAAACATCTGAAACAATTCTCGTTCAGCTTTACTTCCTTTTGATTTATTGTTAGGCATGTTCACCTCTTACACCATACGGGAAAAGAATTATTTAAAGATTGTTAAGATTTATACCGCAAATACACTGCTGCAACAATCGCTCCTAGTGTATTAAAAACTAAATCCCACAACGTGTTAAAATAATCACCGACGCCTGTTTCATCCAAAAATAACACCGGCATAAATTCGGCAATTTCATTAATTGCACCAATGCCGATACTTGCACAAACAATTAACGTTAGAAAAATTCCTTTAGGTATATCTGATTTCACGTACATTTTTACAATATGAAACAGCATGTATGTCACGATAACATATACATAAAAATGCATAAGCTGATCATATCTGAAAATGTCAGTACCGGCAGTCTCTGATGATAATATTGGATAAATTATATACCCATAAACTGCCTTTCCTCCAATTCGTAAACCTCCAATCATATGCAAAAATCCCCACAAGCTAATACCAAATAATACTAAAGATGGAAATCTATAATGTTTGTGCAATATACTAACAAATAAAATTATCAATATCAATATTCCAACATACCATAAAAACTCATAGTTCCCTAAATTAAAAAAATAAAAGCCAAAAATTATCGTATAAAAAATTGTAAATACAAAAATACTCCATTCAGTTTTAGTCAGTTTATTAGAATTAATTATAAATCTCTCGATAAAAGAGTCTTTCGTTGATTTTTTCGAGCGCGATCAATGCCTTTTTGCAAAATTTCTTCAACCATTTTGTCCAAAGTGTCTCCGATATCTGCGGCAATATTATTTACCGTTTCCTCGGGATCAATTTTTTTTATAATCTCTTTAATCTTACTGCGAACAACAATACCCGTCATAATACTTCCTCCAAATCTGTAATTTTATTATGAATAACGTTTGCAGTTTGTTTAACCGCATTTTCTAATCCATGCAGAATTATACTATTTCCCTCTTCTAAATGTTCCGCTTTAATTGCAGTTCCCGATTCATGATACCAATAACTTTCCCAATAATTTTTATCATCAAAATCATAATGAACTCCGAGGTGGATTAATCCAAAAGGATACAGTTCTTTATTATCCCCTTCAAAAACACTTATCGAAAACGGTTCAGATAATAAGTATCTTTTAGTTATAGCTTTACTCATAAATATTACAAGAATAATTACTTTATAAAATTAATCCGATTCATGATAGCATATATTTCTAAGTCATACAAAAATTTAAATAAGTGATGCCACATATCTTAGCCATGACAAATATCACTCTTTCCATTGATGACGACGTGTATAAAAAAATGCGCAGATATTCAGAAGTGCGATGGAGTGATTTTGTGAGAAGAACAATAAAAAAGAGAATTGAGGAATTGGAGTCTCTCGATAAAAGTATAAACAAAGAAAGTATTCTTAACATGTTGGCATCTGAAAATGTTTTAAAAAAAGATTGGGATAACAAAGATGATGAGGCCTGGAACAATGTATAAACAAGGAGATATTGTTTTAATCCCTTTTCCCTATTCTGATTTAAGTGAAAATAAACAAAGACCTGCTTTAATTATTTCAAACGAACTCATCAACGAGACAGAGGATAGAATCTGTTGTCTTATAACGAAAAACGCACGAAGAGATGATATGATAATTAAAAAAGAAGATTTTCAGACCGGAACATTACCGTTTAAAAGTTTTGTCAGGCCTCAGAGGATTTTTACCATACATCAAGGAATAATAAAGAAAAAACTGTGCACTATAAATAGAGATTTTCATAATAAGATTATAGATAAACTCTGCGAATATGTGAAAGGTATAAATTAATTATTAGAAATCATCAATTTTTTATAAATTTTATAGCAATCCAACCTCGTCTTTAATTTTTTTTATGCTCTCAATTGCAATAAGAAGAAATTCATTTAACGGCATTACGCTTTCAATTTCTAAAATAATATCTCGATGACAGCCTTCAGCAAATTTTTTATCTTTAAATTTCTTTTTCAATCCTGCAGCATCCATATCAGAAATTTTCTTTCCCCTCATAAGAGCATATGCATGAATTATTCCAGTAACAGTTTCCGAAGCTGCAAGAATAAACTCGATCTTTTTCGTTCTTTTTTTGTCTAATAAATTTGCACAATCAAATCCATAGCCATGTGAAACAATTATCTGAATAAAAACTTCGTCAAAACATTGCTCTCGCAGAATGTCCGGCGTTTTCGTTAAATGAGTTTGTGGTTGATCTTTTGTTATACCCCAGTCTAAATCATGTAATAATCCCATCATGCCATAATAATTCTCATCTTCTCCTAATCGTCTAGCAACTGCCCTCATCACCGCCTCACTCTCCAAATAATGAATTATATCCCTCGTATCAGAATTATATTTTTTTATCAAAGCAAGGGCTTCATCGCGAGAAATCGGAAGATTCATCTTTTTTTCGAATCTTTTTTTGTTTCGTTTTTATCATGCTCTTTTTTCGAATCTTTTTTTCCGTGTTTCTCCTCTTTATTTTCTTCAGCATTAATTGGTTTCATAAAAGGGAATAAAATAACCTCTTTAATTGAATCCTGGCCAGTTAATAACATGATCATTCGATCAATGCCTAATCCTAATCCGCCCGTCGGTGGCATACCAATTTCCATTGCCTCCAAAAAATCCTCATCTAACGGATTTGCTTCTTCATCCCCTTTTTTCAACATTCTTTGTTGTTCTTCTAATAATCTTCGTTGTACTTCCGGGTCATTCAATTCACTATACGCATTTCCAAGTTCAGCACCCATACAAAATGGTTCAAAGCGTTCGATAGTTCTACAAAGTTTATCTTCTCTATGCGATTTACATAATGGCGTAGTAACCAAAGGATGATCAATGATGAATGTTGGCTGCTCAATTTTGTCCTCGCAAAAATGATCAAAAATCGCCTGTACATTCCACCCCCAATTATCTTCTTTACTTTCTATATGATTCTTTTTAATAAATTGGCTAATCTCTTTATCTGACATTTTTTCAATGTCTATTTCCGCAAATTTCTTAACAGCAGCAGCCATAGTCATGCGTTTCCATGGTCGCTTGAAATCAATTGTTTTACCTCGAAATTCAACCTTGTTAGACCCATTAACTTTTTTAGCAGCATATTCATAAATTTCTTCAAATAAATTCATCATGTCATTGTAATCTTTATACGACTCATAAATCTCCATCATCGTAAATTCAGGGTTATGCCATCGATCAATACCCTCATTTCTAAAATTTCGTGAAATAGTATATACTTTATCGTATCCTCCAACAATTAATCGTTTCAAATAAAGTTCAGGACTAACAGCGAGAAACAAATTTATATCTAGAGCATTCAAATGAGTTTTAAATGGCTTAGCAGCTGCACCGCCATATAATGTTTGTAAATACGGTGTCTCAACTTCAGTAAAATTTTTTTTCTTAAGCAACTCTCGAATTGCCTCCAAAATTGCAGCACGTTTATCAAAAACTTTTTTAACGTCAGGATTCATAATCAAATCTAAGTATCTTTTTCGATACCGTTCTTCATCATCTTGTAATCCGTGCCATTTTTCAGGCAAAGGAAGCAAGGCCTTGCTTAACAACTCAAATTTTTTCACCAAAACCGAGATTTCACCAGTACGTGTTTTCATTATTGTTCCATGAACACCAATAAAATCGCCAGTGTCGATAAATTTTTTAAACAACTCAAAACTTTGCTTTTCAGTTTCCTCTTTTTGTAATATAACTTGAATCTTTCCTTGCCCATCCTGAACATTAGCAAAAATAATTTTTCCAATATCTCGTATAGTTAATACTCTTCCAGCAAGGGCAGCTTTTTCTTTTGTTCGTTCGTCACTCTTCAAATGTTTGTAACAATCTTTTATTAATTCAGAATAATGTTTGACGTCAAAAGAATATGGATACGGATTTATAATTTTTCGAAGTTCATCAAGTTTTCTTTTTCGTTCACTAGTAATCTGATCAAATCTGCTCATGGAATAAAAAGTATATTAATGTTTAAAAAGCCTACTTTTGTAAGTAAGATATGCAAGCAGCAAAATTTCAACCAAAAATTGAACGACTAACAAAGCTTATTGTTCCTCACGAACCAGATGGTAGTTCTAAAGTATTTGTCTATCCTTCATTCGGTCCAAATACGTATCAAAATGTTGGCAGGGAAATTCTGAAGCAAAATTACAAGTTACCAGAAGCAAATGAAACAGCTTCGTTGTTGCATGCTGCTTATTGCTCTGAAATAAAAGATGAACCAGAATTCCACAACGTTAGAGAAATCATGAGAAATCGATGGCTGTGGATTTTCAGTCAGAATTTATGGACTGACAAAGGATTATACTTTATTGCTGATGAAAACGCTGAAGGATTATCAAGACAAGTAACGGTTAATATTTTAGAAGAAAAGTTAAAAGGTGGAAAAGACATCAAAGGAACAAATGTGCGAATAAGCAAAGATGGAAAAATAAGATTTGTCCCGAAAGACAGTGATACCTATTTGTTAGGGGAACAAACTGCTGATCAATTATCCATTAACGATATTGCTATCGCCCAATATTTAAAAGAAGGCGCAGAAAAATTAGGAGAAATTGCTGCTCAATTTAAAAATAATTCTTTTGTCTACGGATTAGATATTAGTGAAGGACAAAATCCTGAATTACGAGTTTCTGCGGTTGACGTCAGTGATGACAGATTGCGTGTCCTTTGCACCGACTTCTCTGACGGCGTGCGCGGTTATGCATTCGGAATTTTGTAAAGCGAAGCGGCCGCGAATTTTTGGGAAAGCATGAAATGCATGTTAAAATGGATAATTAAAGGAATTCACCGAGCAATTTTTCATTACAAATAACTAATTCTAAAATCTTTGAAATCTTGATTTTTCATTTCCTGGATTTTAACTTCTTTAATCTTAGAATGCGGAGTTCCTCGTCTGCAGATTTCTATTAATTGCTGTACATTATCATTTTTTCCTTCAGCAATTACTTCAATTGATTCAGCTCTCCCATCCTTGTAATTTCGGACATATCCGCGGAGATGCAAGGCATCAGCATTTTCTTTTACCATTTGCCGAAAGAAAACGCCATGAACAATGCCCGTAACTGTTATTTTAACTGTTTTTATCATAATCTAGTATACGTGTAGAATTATATAAATGTTAATACAAAAAGCTAGGATATCATGAGTCTTTATTTTTAAGGTCTACTATTTGTTCAGAATAAGATTTTCTTAATTTATATCCAGGTAGGGAATGAGTTAGTCGTTGAGCATCATACAAATATTCTTTACTTTTTACATAAACCACTTTGTCACACAGAGTCATAATTATTTGCGCTCCTTTTTTTGCACCATTCATAAACGATAACATTAAAGGATGAGAATGATCTTTAATATGAGAGAAACATGGCAAAATTCTTTCAGTTTGAGAAACTAATTGAACTAAGCTATAAGAACTAGGAGAATCTGCTATTCTGCTTTTGATTGAGGAGGTATTTAAGTCACTGCGACGCCGGTAAATGTCAAGATCTGAATTCATTTCTGTGAATTTTGTGTAAATTTTTAATAGAAAACATATACACAAAATGTTTTTAAACTTTTTCCTTCCATATTTTTTAGAAAAGTTTAACGTTGATAAATTCAGATTAATCTCAAGAAAATTCCTCATAATCGTCAGGAAAAATCAGGTAAGAATACAAAATATTCTCTGCCTCACTGGCAATATCTTCTTTCCTTTTTTTAGAGAGAGGTTTTAATTTTTAATTTTCTTCCTCAGTAAGTAGGTCCCATAGGTAATCATATGCAGTAAATATTAAATGCGCAGCGTGGCTAATTTTCGAATAACTAATATTTTCTCTTGGTCCACAAAATTTTTCGATTTTTTTCTCATATTCTTTTTCTAACGCATCTTGTCGTTCGTGTATAAATTAGATAGTATTTTTCCCGGCATACGCGATGCATGAATAGGTTCCATCTAAATTATCTCCTAACGCCTGCAAAAAATCCAATTCTTCTCCAGCTATTACTTCTAAAACGTTTGCCATTATAATCCTCGTACATCCATTTCATGATGCATGATAACTAAAGTATGGGACGCAAAATAAACTTTCTTGCCAATTGAAACCGTGTCTTTAAATTTTTTCATCTCTTTTCTTGGCAAGCCTTCGTGATCGCCCAAAACAAAAACTCCATGCTCAAAATCTTTATTCTCTAAGTCGCGAATAAACTTTCCTTTCATATCTAAAACAAAAATTTTCTTGCCTTCGTTTTCTAATTCATCGATAACCTTTGAAAAACTTTTTTTCTCGATAAAACAACCGGGATAAACCTCGTTCTTCCTTCCTTCTTTATATTTGTACAACATTCTTTTAATTAATCCACCAACATCTTTTTTGCTAATAGGCATATCGGGATTTGAAATAAGTTCGAGATGCATTGGCGGATTTGGCGGCCCATTAAATATTAAATGGAGCTTAACATTCTCCCTTAATTTATGTGAAAGAAAAAAAGAGGCAATAACAACATTAAAAACAATATCCATTCTTCCAGCTTTCATAACATCATCGCCAAAATTACCAGAAGTCCGAGCCTTTTGTGAAAAATAAATGAATTCTCTCATCTTGAGAAAAGCAAAAATTAGTTTAAATATCTATTCAGAAGCCCTAAATTCTCAATGATTTTATGAGCAGTGTCCTCAGTCAATTGTTCTAAATCCATTTGTGTTCCATGAAGAAGTTTACTATCCGGATCATCTGGAAAACATTCTCGATAAAAATCTAATAAGGAAATCAATCTAAGACTAAGTTTAAAGTTCGACATGATAGCTTCATAATCTAATTTGGTTAATTGTCCTGGCTCAGAAAATTGATGCAAAATGCCAGTTTGTGCGCGCAACTCTGCTAACGACCTGATTTTCGCCTGTAAAGATTCTTGATAATTCATTATAGTATAATTTATGAATTCTTTATAGCGATTTATACACTAAAATATAAACATTCTTTTAAAGGTAAAATACTTTGTAAATGGATGAATCTTGAAGCACAAGAATTTCTAGCTGCTGCAATAGCAATGGACAATCATCGTCTACAGCGATGTGGAGATTACACGCCTATTTCTCAATTATCGAAAAGATTACAGATTGTTAACAATCCAAAAGGAGAATATATATCATTATCCGGATATATAGCTTCATTGAAAGATCCAATAGAAAAATATTATGAGCAACCTTTTCAACCAGGTGCAGCCATGAGAGATTTGTATGAGAGAATCGCTATTATTTCGTCAGATATAGACAAATTTGTTGATTGCGAAGAAGAAAGACAAAATAAGTTAATGCATTTTTGTTGCGATGTTGCAAATAATCTCATGCACCAATCTTATTTAAGACTCCTTGTGGTTTAAACCAAAAATTTTAGTGATTTCTATTTATTAAATGTCCGATTCCTAAAATTGCCATAACTCCTAAACTACTTGCTCCAACAAGGACACCGAATAATTTTCCGTATTCTATAAATGATTCAGGGACTCCAGGCGACAACTCAAAATTTTGACCATATAGTAGGCCGCCATAAATAGCTGCTCCAGATAAAGCAGTAAACAAAGATTTCTCCAACACATTCATTTTTTGTTGATTTTCATTCCCAGATGCCATCATTAATAATACCAATAAATATTTAAAATAATTGTGGTGCCTCAATATTATAGTTCTCCATTCAAATATTTCTTTCTCGTCTCAGCGTCAAATTTTTCAATCGCATATCTCAGCATCGTCCTCGGCATTTTTTTGTAGCGCTTGGCCAAAAAATCAACCAATGTTTTTTCATCATTTTTTCCAACTTCTCGTAACATCCATCCAACCGCTTTGTGAATCAAATCATGGTTGTCAAAAAGAAGTATTTCAGAAATCTTAAGAGTTTGTTCATATTTCTTGTTTTTAATTAAATACCATGTCGCAATAATAGCGACCCGTCGTTCCCATAAATTACCATGGGCCAGTTTGTTTAAAATAGAATAATCATTAGAGTAGGTATAAATGTAACGGCCAACAACCTGCGAAGCGGTTGTATCAACTAAATCCCATCCAGTTAGCTTTCCGGCAATAGAAATGTAAAAATCAAATATCTTTCTTTTTTCTTTTTCATCCCGAGTAGTTGAATATTTTCCACTGATGATTTCTGCCGCAACATATTTTTCTTCATGAATAATTGATGCGAGCAATTTAATAATCTCCTCATCGGAAATGTTTAAATTACTCAAAGCAACTTTTCGTATGTCTGGAACTGTTACTCCTAAAAATATTTCTCCTTGTGCATATCCATCGTTAGAGGTCTTATGAAAATTCTGATAAATCTTAATTTTTTCTTTTTTTGCAGCAGCTCGTAATTCGTTCTGTATTTTTTCAATACCCATGCTATTATTTCAATTTTTTAATTTTTCTAAGTTTACGAAGTTCTTTCATATTCTTAGTCGCTTCTGTAAAAATTACTTCAGGCATATGGATATGCTTAAGTATAAACTTTCTCGCTAAATATTTTTTTAATTTTGCAGTCTCACATAACAAATAACCAACCTCTTTCTGAAAATTCTTGTCCTTGTCTTTTATATTTTGTGCAATAATAAACAACAAAAAACTGGGATCTTTAATTTTCTTTTTCTTTAATCCATAAAAGCAGACACTCGTTGAAATTCGTTTTAACCACACATTTTTGTTCCGAGATAAAGCTATTATTTCCCTCTTTAAATCGGGAATTTTATATAAAATATCTGAAATGATTTCGCCAATAGAATTAACTTCATCAAAACTTTTAATGTGAATTATCTTTTCTTTTAGGAAATACCAAGTATTAATATCAAATTCTCTATTGTACAATTGTAATGTGTGGATGGCAAGACTCCGTTCATTGTTTGACCAAGAATTCCAAAGTTTATCAAATATTTTATAAAATTCTTGGAGTGTATATTCTTTCCGTAATCGGTTCGCTAAAACATTAAGTTCAGGCACTTTTTCTTTGTAAAATTCATGGGTGTTTTTGATATATTTTTTAACATCGTTGAGAAATTCTTTATTGCTTATTTTTTTTAAAGGTTTGATGGTATAGCTCATTACGATTATTTAGCAAGAGCTTTTCTCTGAATTCGTTCTTCCTCAACTTTCGAAACATGCTTTTTTTCACGCGCTTGTTCCTTGGCTAATTTCAGATTCTCCTCTTTTGCAGCCTCCTCTTTCTCTTTTGTTTCAACAGATTCAATTTTCTTTTCTTCTTTCTTTACCTTTTCCGGAGCAGAGTTAATTTTTACTTTCGACTTTTCTAATTTTGCTTGTCTAAACTTTACAAATTCAGGAACTTCTGTTAATTCAACCGTAACTAATTCATTGTCAAATTTCTTAGCTTTGATTTTAATTTTTGCTGGCGGACTTCGAATTCCTCTAAATCGCAATTCATTGTTCAAAGTTACATCTATTTTTATTTTTCGAATATCTCGATCATAAACCTTCATATGCCGAACTAAAAACAGTTTTATTGCCTTTACTGCTTTTTTCCCGCGTTTGTATTCAGGAACTTTAAGCCATGTTCGTCGAAGAGGAATGATATATTCTCGTTCTAATATAATTTTTGGGTCTTCAGTTTTTTTAGCAGCCATTTTCTACAGAACCTCCGAAAAATGTTAATTGGGCTTTAATTAATTGTTCCGAACTTATTTTTGCTTCATTTTGTTTATTTGGTAAACAAATTATGTCGACAAAGCCTTCAAATTTTGTAACACGAACCGTATAATTTGCGCCCATGTCATGGAATAAAATTCGTTGCCAGGCCCCATCTGCATTATAATTTTCCTCAATTAAAGTAAAACTTGACTTGTTAATTCGTGATGGAGAAAAATATTTATAAACATCAGTTTTCGGTGCAAATGTATAGTATTTTTTTGTAGCTTGTGCCATTTTATCCAGAATGTTGTTTCCACATTCGTCTCGGTTTAATTTTCAATTTTGTTCGTCGCCAATGTCTTCTTTGCGAGGTCATTGCTGAAGGATGAACTCTTTTGCCTTTTCCGAATTTTTTCAATACGGCCCATACTGGTGCCCATTTTGTCCTTTGGTTAGCTTTAGCCAATTTTATTTTCTTTTGAAATCGTCGTTTTTGATTCATTGTCCATTTCCTCCTGAAATGCGTGTTTCTAGTCCTTTCATTTTTTTTAGTTTATGGTCAACAATTGATTTTAATTCTAGAAAGTTTTCATCTTTTTCAATAATTTCATATCGTAATATCCTATATGAATTCCGTGTATCGAAATGCATACGCATTTGCTCATTTTCAAGATATTCCTTTTTTTGAGAAAGTTTTATAACCAATATTCTATCTGGATCAAGAATAGGTTCGCCTTGTGCATTAGCTTGATAAATTATTACAGGCTCTCCTTCATAACGAGTAAGGGTCAAAGTAGTTCTTGATTTTCTTGTCATTTACTTCACTCCCTCCAATAAATCTTTACCTTTTTCAGTTAAAGATCTTCCAAATCGTTTACCCTCTAATACTTTTTGTAATAAGCCCGCCTTTTCAGCTTGCTGTAAAATAACTCGAATAATTTTTCCACTTGATTTTCTAAATCGTTCTGGTTTCATTCCTCGATTATACAAACCACCATAACGCGTTCTCAATCGGCTGACTCCAACAACTTTTCGAATGTATATCTGCCTTAAAATACTCGCAGCTCGCTTATGCCAAAAATCAGCTTCTTGCGGCGGCCTTTGTCTATTCAACCCAGTTTTAACGAAATAACTCCATTCAGGCTGCTTAAATTCATCCATAGCCTTCAGTATATCTGCCAATTTCTTATTATATACATCAGCAGGCATTTCGAATACAGCGCTTGATTTGATTTTCATAATTGTAATAAGGCATGCTTTGCAGCATTAGAATGGCCGAGCCATCAACCTTGAAGATATGTAAAGAAGTTCCTTTATAAAGATTGTGATATTCAAATCTTTTGTGTTATCCCGTTAATATTTCCTAACGATATATTAGTTCGGGATTTCATGTTTCATTTTTCTTGTAAAAGCTTGTGAAGGTGTTTCAAGTATTTCAAACAATAAGGC
>Ga0209541_10005847_pt1 | contig 21290 bp, 26 predicted proteins | sample RifCSPlowO2_01_FD_184027 | JGI IMG/M metagenome (GOLD analysis project Ga0209541, IMG submission 184027) | Groundwater microbial communities from Rifle, Colorado - Rifle CSP2_plank lowO2_0.1 (SPAdes) (version 2) | ecosystem: Environmental > Aquatic > Deep subsurface > Groundwater | place...
AAAACATGACAGAAAAAACAAGCGAAAGCAAAAAATGTCAAAACTGTCGTAGAGATTTCACTATCGAGCCGGACGATTTTTCTTTTTACGAGAAAATGAAAGTACCAGCACCGGAAATTTGTCCGCAATGTCGCCAGCAGTTGCGCACGCTTTTTAGAAACTTTAAGACACTATACAAAAGGCCTTCTAGTAAATCAGGCGATATGATCGTTTCTGTATACAGCCCCGATGTAATTTTTCCTGTTTACGCTATTTCTGAATGGTGGGGTGATGATTGGAACCCTATGATTTACGGCATAGATTTTGATAACCAAAAACCACTTTTTACCCAGCTCTCCAAATTATTCGATACAGTTCCACATTTTGCAACAATGAATTATCAGACGGAGAATTGCGAATACGCAAACCAAATCAATCAAAGCAAAAATTGCTATCTTATCTTTGGGGGTTTAGACGATGAAGACTGTGATTATGGCCATATAATTTGGAATTGCCGTGATTCAGTAGATAATCTTTATTTATTTAAATCCGAGTCTTGCTATGAATGCACTGACTGTCTGGGATCTTCTAAGCTTTTTTATTCACAGGAGTGCGAAAGTTGTGTAGAAAGTATTGGACTTTTTGATTGTAGAAATTGTTTGAATTGTATTGGCTGTGTCGGGCAAGTTAATAAGTCGTATAATATTTTCAATAAACCTGTTAGTAAAGAAGAATACAAAGAGTTTTTATTGAAATATCCACTGAGTGAAAAATCAAGCATTGATTTTATTTTGAAAGAGCGAGATGCCCTACGTAGAAAAATTCCTCAACGTGCCTTCTTTGGTTCGCACAATAACGATGTTTCTGGTAATCATATATATAATGCACACAACATACATCACTCCTTCGATATAAAAAGTGGAGAGAATTCAAAATTCTGTTTTACAGTGAGAGAAGCTATGGATTCGTACGATATATCCTTTACTGGCGAAGCATCAGAAGGATATCAAGCTCTGACCATGCTCGGTAGCAACCGAGTGATTGGTTCCCAGCAGATAATTGATTCTCATGATGTTTTTTATTCAGACAATTGCTACAACTGTAATAATATTTTTGGCTGTTATGGGCTTCGCAAAAAATCATATTGTATTTTAAATAAACAATATTCTAAAGAAGAATACGAAGAATTAAAAGAACAAATCATTCAGAATATGAAAAACACAGACGAGTGGGGATTGTTCTTCCCAAAAGAATTAAGCCCTTTTTGTTATAACGAAGCAATAGTTAATGAATATATGCCATTAACCAAAGAAGAAGCTTTGGCGCAAGGTTTTCGCTGGAAAGATAATATTCCTGGTACGAAAGGGCAAGGGACCATTGAGTATCCTAAATTACCTAAAATCCCTGAAGATTATAATGACAATTTAATAAAAGAAGTGTTAACATGTGAGAGTTGTGAAAAGAATTACAAATTAATCAATAGAGAAATAAATTTTTACAAAAAGAATAAACTCTCACTTCCGAGCAAATGTTTTAACTGTAGACATGCATTAAGAATGGGAAAGCGAAATGTGCGTGACCTCTGGAATGGCAAATGCGCAAAATGCAAAACAGAAATAAGAACCTCATACAAACCTGAAGATCAGTTGAAATATCAAATTTTCTGTGAAAAATGCTACCAACAGGAGATTTACTAACCCTGTCACTCGCGAACGACGGGGCTAGATATCTCCTTTGCGAATAGTAGAGGCGAGATACACCCCGTAGAGCATTATTCCGCCTAAGATGATATAAATATAATTAAAGTTCGGAATGAGAGAAAAAATCAGAAAGGCGGCGAGGGGAGCGAGCACGTAGGCCACCGGCATGGTGTTGCGATACAGCCCGATAAATTCGTCATTCTCGGGATCAATATGTTTGAAAAAATAGACATCGCTCATCACCTCGATCGTCGCTGCTCCGATTCGAGAAGTAAAAAGGAGAAGCGCCCAGAGCCAGACAGCGTGCAGTTTGATAAAGAAAATTGAGAAGGTTGCAAGTGACGCGATGGCGAAACCAAACATCAGCATTTTCCGCTCGCCGATTTTGTCGGCGTACTTTCCCAGCGGAATTGGCATAAAGACAAAAGGCGTGAGCATTATCGTGAAAATCATCGCTATTTCTTTCCAAGTGAAGCCGAGATGGCTGCTTAAATAAATCGGCGTATAGATCACCATCCAGGCATAGAAAAACTGCAGAAGAAAATTTATTTTGTACGACCGGGCCAAGTTTTTATTTTTAAAGAATTTTTTTACAAATCCCAAAATTCTCGCGCGGTCATACTTTGGGTCCGGTATCTTCCGCAAGAAAAAGAAGGCAAAAATAAGAAGAAAGGTCATTATTTCAAAGGAGATAAAATATACGACCCGAAAAGAGAAATTACCCAATATTTTCCCCAAAATTATCTGGGCGACGACCCAGGCTGAGGAAGCGATGGCAAGATAAAGACCGCGTATTTTTCCCACTCTAGAATTTTTGGAAAATATTTCCACCAGTTCATCCAAAGAAAAGATTATTATATTATTGAAAGTTATGTAAAGCACGAATGCCGGGACAATCACCCAGGCACTCTTCTCGATGGAGAGCAAAAATAATAAAATCGCGGAAGATGCGACTGCCCCCAGCAGGAATTTGTAGCCACCGAGCCGGCGCAGGGCTCTTGGGATGAGTAAAAAGGCGATAATAGCAGCAATTGAACCGAATGTAAATAAAAGGCCGACGGTTTTTTCACTGAAATATTCGGAGAGAAAACTCGAATTCACGTAAGCCGTCAGAGCCAAATGCAAAGACATTAAAAATCCGGTAAAAAAGATGCTTTTCAATTTTGGTGGCTCTTGGAACATTACTCTCTTACGTGCTCAAGATCACGGGTATAATAAGTGGCCGCTTGGCGGTTTTCTGATACAGAAACTTGGAAATGCTCTCTCCCAATGCGGCTTTTATCTGATCAAAATCAATTTGTTGTCCGGCTCTTGCCGTTGCATCTTCCACCCCCTTTTTAATTATAATCCTGACTTGACGCAAGAGTTCCTGGTTTTCTTTCAGATAAACGAACCCGCGGGAAATGAGGTCGGGCGACTTTTTTAGTTTTCCGGTTTTCTGATCAATGAGCGCGATGATGACGAACATGCCGTCCTGGGCGAGCATCATGCGGTCGCGGATAACTACATCCTGGGCGTCGCCGATAGAGGTGCCATCCACCATCATGAGCCCCGAAGGCGCCTTCTCCTTGCGCTTGGTTATTCTTTGTCCGTCAGCGGAAATTTCAATAATTGAACCGTTATCCGGAACGATGATGTTTTCTTCCGACAGGCCGAGCTCCATCGCGAGCTCTTTATGGAGGACCAGTCGGTAGTGATTACCATGTATTGGAATAAAGAATTTTGCATGTATTTTCCGGTGCAGCCATTTTACATCCTCTTTGTTGCCGTGTCCGGTCGCGTGCACAAAGTCCTCGCCAGCCGTGCGATAGCTGATAACGCGCACACCCTGTCGCGCCAGTCCGTCCTTCATTTTTTCCACCGCTCTTTCATTTCCGGGCACAATCGAAGCCGAGAGAATGATAGTGTCCCCCTTTTGCAGGGAGAATTTCGTGTGGGATTTGTTAGCAGCGCGATTAAGCGCGGCGAATTCTTCACCCTGCGCGCCAGTCATCAGTATAACCACTTTGTTCGGCGGGTAATCCTTCACTTCCTCGATCGGGATAATGGTGCCTTTTTTGGGCCTGAAGAATCCCGCCTCGATGGCCACCTCGATATTTGTCTTCATCGAGCGCCCGTCCGTGGCTATTTTTTTACCCAGAGCTTCCGCTACCCGGACCACGTGCGCTAGCCGGGTAATGTGCGAAGCAAAAGCGGCAATAATGATGCGGCCATTTATTTTTTTTATCAAATTCTCCAGTCCTTGGTGAACCTTGATTTCCGGCAAAGAAAATCCCTCGTTCTCTATGTTCGTCGAGTCCGTCATCAAAAGAAGCACCTTCGCGCGGTCAAAAATAGCATATTCTCTTTCTTCCTCCTCGGATACTTTGCCGTCTATCTGGTCCAGCTTGTAATCTCCCGGAGTCACTATCCACCCGTGCGGCGTCTCAATAATTACGCCCATCGAGTCGGGAATCGTATGAGTCACGCCGAAGAAGCGAATTTTTATCTTGCCGCAGGTAATCACGGAATCCTTCTCGACTATTTGCTCGTTCATTTTCGGCAGATGCGGGAATTCTGCCTGGCGCTTTCGCATCATGAGGATCGAAAGATTTCGGGAATACACTGGGGGATTTCCGATGCGGGAAAGCACCAGGGGCGCTCCGCCGATGTGGTCTAGGTGGGCGTGCGTGACGATGAGCGCGCGTATTTTTTCTTTGCGTTCCTCAAGATAAGTAGTATTGGGTATCACATAGTCCACCCCGGGCGTTTCTTCATTGGAGAAATGCATTCCTGCGTCAATTACAATAATATCATTGCCAATTTCTACAGCAGTCATATTCTTGCCGATCTCTTCCACGCCGCCTAAGGGCACGATTCTAATCACTCCTTCTTCAAGATCCGGTATTTTGACAGCGTTAATATTTTTATTGAATTGACTTTTTGCATCATAAGGGCGTTTGCTCCCTCGTCCGTCACCAAATCTCTTCTTGGTATACTGAAAAGTAGAGCCCCCCATTTTTTTCCGGCCTCCGATGAATTGGCGAGTCGGCCTGCCGGCAACATTATGGATAATATTTCGGGCAGGCGTTCTCGGTTCAGGATTTGGGTCCTTACTTACGGAGCTAAAAGACAATCTTGTTTTTTTTAACATAGTTTAATTGAATATTTTCCAGATATTATCTGTCTCAGTGTACCATAAATACACGCCAGAAAAGCGATCTGAAGGCAGAGTGGCGTGATCCATTGCCAGGCCTTTTAAGTTCTTCGCTACGACATATAAAAATTTTGGACTGTAGAGAAACACAGCTGGCATATCTTTTTTGATCTCATCTTCAAACTGCGCATATTTCTTGATTCGGGTTTGCTCGTCCACTGTAACGAATGCATCTTCTAAGATTTTATCTACCTTGGTATTTGTATACATTGCTACATTCAGTCCCGGATCCTTTCTCTGCGAAGAATGCCAGAAAGCGTAAAGGTCTGATTCGTGATTTATGATTTGACCGAAAAGGAGGGCGTCATATTTTCTTGGGCGGATCACGCTTTGATTTAAGTTGCCAGCTTCGAAGGTTTTCACTTCGACTTTCATACCGATGGCCGCCAAATCTTCCTGAATAAAGGCCGCCGACCGGGCCAGCTCCGGCGCATTTCCGGTCGAAATAGAAAATTCTAAAATCGTTGTCACCGTCTTTCCTTTTTCCTTCTTTGTTTTCTCCAGGAATCCACTCTCGCCCAGCTTCCAGCCGTCTTTTGCCAGAATCTCTTTCGCTTTCTCTCGGACTTCCAGGCGGGAAAGGCCGTCACCCTCTTTTAATTTTTGATAAGCGATCATATTGGGCGGTATCGGGTCGTCAATTGCCACGCCATAGCCCGAAAGCACCTCTCTTACGATACGGTCCTTGTCTATGGCTTCATCGATGGCCCTGACGATGTTTTTATTCAAAAAAATCTGATTCTGATTCTGGTTGAAGAAAAGACCAAAGACCCTCGGCAAGACCGACGACTCGACGCGATACCCTCCTTCTCCGAGTAGCTCCGCGTTTTCAGGGGAGATCGAACTTACTTGCTCGATTGTTCCATCCTTGAGTGCACCGATGACGTCATTTTCATTGGAGTAGAAGTGCAGATCAAGATTTTTTATATAAGATTTTCCTAAACTAAACTTACTGAATCTTCCTAGTTCATATTCATCAATAATACCGTTCCGCTTGACGGCGCCTGTTACCTTGTAGGGGCCGGAGCCGATCGGATTCGTGTTGGCATCATTGAGCTCAATGGGCGAGCCCTCCCAAATATGTTTCGGGAGAATTCCCAACGTGGCGTTTTCCAGAAAAGATGCATAAGGTTGCTTGAGAGTAAACACGATCGTCTTTTCATCGGTCTTCTCTACTAGGACGCCGTCCCAGTTTGCCTTCCGCGGGCTTTTAATGACCGGATCTCTTGCTTGATTGATCGTGAAGAGCACGTCTTCTGCCGTGAGCGGTACATTATCCTGAAAAGAGAGGTTGTCTTTCAGGGTAAAAGTATAGATCAGGCCATTAGCCGATACCTCGTATTTTTCGGCTAGGTCCGGGATAAGCGTGCCATCCGAATTTTTCCTCATCAAGCCGGAATAAATGAGAGCGGTTAGATCCTGATCAACCATCGAGTTTGCCAGTATCGGATTTACAAAACGCGGCGAGCCGACGATGCCCTCGGAAAGGGAACCCCCAGACATCGGTATGCTTTCCATAAAAGATTTATTTATCTTCTGCAGTATCGCGAGCGTGCTGATGAGCAGAATCAGGCAGAGGCCAGAGAAAACCACCCATTCTTTTTTGGAGAAATGAACGAGGACCGAGTTAATTTCTGTTTTTTTCGGTAATTTACCAGTAATTTTTATCTGGTGCATGCGACCTAACGGATTTTCCATAAGAAAAAATATTTTAGTAGAAAGTTTTTTACTAAATATGTGCCTTCAGATAGATGGACAGAAAAGCAGATACCGCAAAAAGAATTCCACAGATTATAGACAAATAAAAAAGAAACTTCTCGAAACCTCGGCGTGTGTGATGGAAACTTCCACCATCGCCACCGCCCAACGCCCCACCCACTCCGGCACCGGACTGCTGGAGCAAAATCGATAGGACAAGCACTACCGAGAATATTATTTCCATATAAGGCAAAACGCTTAGAACTGCCTGCATGAAGAGATTATTGCATACTTTTAATTACAACGCAAACAAAATCCCTTTTGATTCCCGGATGTTCTTTCTGTGGAAAACTCTAAGTTGGGCTTTCTTTTATAGAATAGTTCTGTATAATTATTAATGAGATGAATAAAATAAAGGATTTCATCAAACATCATTACCGTCACTTTAATGCGGCGGCGGTGGTGGATGCAGCTGAGGCCTATGATAAATTTCTCCGCGACGGCAATAAGATGATGGTGACGCTAGCCGGCGCGATGTCCACCGCCGAGCTCGGTCTTTCTCTGGCCGAGATGATCCGACAGGATAAAGTGCATGCTATCACTTGCACTGGGGCCAATCTCGAAGAAGATATTTTCAATCTGGTTGCCCACAATCATTACGTACGCGTGCCGCATTATAGGCAACTTTCTCCGGAAGATGAGGTGGCGTTACTTAAGCGCGGGCTTAATCGCGTGACCGATACTACTATTCCGGAAGACGAAGCCATGCGTCGCATTGAAAGACAAATAATAAAACTATGGATGCGTGCGGACGAGCGGGGCGAGCGCTATTTCCCTTATGAATTCATGTATCAGATGATCCGTGAGGGCCACATCAAGCACCAAGAAATTGACCCGAAGGATTCCTGGCTTCTCGCCGCCTGCGAGAAAAATATTCCGATTTGGACGCCGGGCTGGGAGGACTCTACGCTCGGAAATATTTTTGTGGCTCTGACCCGTGGCAGAGGGGAGAATTTTTACGGGAAGAATATAAAAAATATTGGCACGGTAAAATCCGGACTCGAAGCAATGTCCATGCTTATCGACTGGTACTTGGAAAACACGAAAAAGAAAGAAATAGGATTTTTCCAGATCGGGGGAGGAATTGCCGGGGACTTTCCGATTTGTGTGGTTCCTCTTATCCAGCAGGACCTCCAGATCAACTGCAAACTTTGGGGCTATTTCTGCCAGATTTCCGACTCTACCACTTCCTATGGCTCTTACTCGGGTGCGGTGCCGAACGAAAAAATAACCTGGGGCAAGCTCGACGTTACCACCCCGCGCTTCGTCATCGAGAGCGACGCTACCATTGTGGCTCCGCTTATATTTGCCTACGTTTTAAATCAATAAATTGGTATAATTCTTCTCATGAAGAATTATTTGGCAACTTTAGGAATACTGCTCATAATTGCCGCTGTCGGCTGGCAATTTAAGAATAAATTTTTTTCCACACCCTGCGCGGAGCCCACCCCATATAATTTAGGCACCTTTGACACGAAGTTTAATATTTCTAAAAAATATTTCCTGGATGCCATAACCGAAGCCGAAGCTATCTGGGAGAAACCCTCCGGCCTTGACCTTTTTGTTTATCAGCCAGAGGACTCCTCACGGGATGTTTTAAAAATAAATCTAGTTTATGACTACCGCCAGCAGGCGACGAGCAAACTCAAGAGCTTGGGGATCGAGGTTAGCAATACTCGCGCATCTTACGATTCGCTCAAAGAGCAATTCGAAAAACTTAGAGAGAGCTACGAAGTCGAGAAGGCGCAATTTGAAGAAAAGATTGCAAAGTGGAACCGTGGACCCAGGAATAATCGGAGCGAGTTTGAAGAGTTGCAATCCATGCAAGATGATTTGAATGAAAAAGCCGATGAGATCAACGCGATGGTGGTCGCTCTCAATCGCTTGGTGGCAACACTTAATCTCTCGGTGGAAAAATATAACACAGTCAATACTGCCCGCGGCGAGTCCTTTGAGGAAGGAGTATTTTATTCCGACGGGACGAGGCGGAGCATCGACATCTACGAATTTTCCAGCCGGGAAAAACTTCTGCGGGTTCTCGCGCACGAGTTCGGCCATGCCCTCGATCTGCCGCACGTTGCGGATTCCAAGGCCATCATGTATGAACTCAATCAGGGCAACACTCTCAAGCCCACCCAGGCCGACCTCGCGGCCCTTCGAGCCAAATGTGCCGAATAAGGAAACGCGCGACAAATGATATAATTAACCCATGAGGGGTTTTGCGGCGCTAAAAACTCAGTATATTTTTGTCCCCATCCTTCTTTTGGTTCTTCTGGGATGGTTTGTCTTTGGACGTGTCGGCAGTCCCGCTGAAGTCGAGAGGCCCATTCCAGGACAGCAGAAGGACGGGGCAACCGGCTTGGAGGGTTTCCAGGTGCCGGAGGGTTATAAGCTAAGTATCTTTGCCAAAAATTTACCTGGAGCGCGAGTGATGGCGCTCGATGATTTCGGCAATATGTGGGTGAGCCAAACCAGCGAAGGTAAAATTACAACGTTGGAATTAAAAGATGGAGCCATAGTTAATCAATACGTTGTCTTTCAAAATTTAGATAAACCGCACGGTCTGGTTATCGACAATAATTTTTTGTATTTTGCAGAAGAAACAAAGATAACGAGAATAGCTTTATATAGTGATGATCATGGACAAAAGATTGCGGATTTACCCGGAGGCGGTAGCGGTCACTTTACTCGCACTTTGCTTTTAGGGCCTGATGATCGGTTATATGTTTCCATCGGCTCTACTTGCAATGTCTGCCATGAGTCCGATGAAAGAAATGCAGCAATATATTCCATGAAGAAAGACGGCACGGATTTTAAAAAGGTAACCAGCGGACTGCGCAATAGCGTCTTTATGGCGGTTAATCCGGTTGATGGGAAAATCTTTGCAACAGAGATGGGGCGTGATAATTTAGGCGACGATATTCCGCCAGACGAAATAAATATAATTGAGAAAGATAAGAATTATGGTTGGCCCAACTGCTATGGCAAGAATATTCACGACACTGAGTTCGATAAGAATACATATATAAGAAACCCGTGCATGGAGCCCTTCGAAACCTCTTCATTTGTGGATCTCCCGGCGCACTCGGCATCCCTGGGCCTTGCCTTTATTCCGGAAGGTCCGCCATCCGCCCATTCTGGCGGAGGCGGATGGCCGGAGGAATATTGGTATAACCTGCTTGTCGCCTATCACGGCTCTTGGAATCGAAGCGTTCCCACCGGCTACAAAATCGTTCGTTTGAAGATGAATGCCAAAGGAGAATATCTGGGTACCGAGGACTTCATTACCGGTTGGCTCAAACCGGACGGCACAAAAACAGGCCGCCCGGTAGACATCAAAGTTCTACCGGGCGGCGTTGCCTATATTTCTGACGATGCATCCGGGATGATCTATCGATTGTCCCGAAAATAAAGCCGATGCTTTTATTTACCCAATTCGATTACGTTATTAATCCCAAGATTCAATTTCTGATCGCTTTTGAGCTGGAAATTGAGCTTTACCGTGCCGTCTATATCCATGCCGACAGTATTGCTACTATCGACTCGGCCTCCGGAAATTGAAACTTTGCTATTTGCATCGACACTGACACTAGCCCCGCTTCTGGTTTCGGTTTTTACAACCGGAGCAAAAATATACTCGCCACTGCCGGTAGTATGAAGCGATTTATCGGCCAGGAAGTCGAAGTTCACGCTGGAGACGGAATTTGCATTTACTACCAATACGGTATTTATCCTAAGTTCGCCGGAGGGCAATTTTGCCGTCTTAGTCGCGCCCGCTTTGGTTTTCACGGTTATGGAATCCACGACCAAACGAACTTGATTATAAGTTCCGGCGGCCGCGCCGACATCCGCCAAGAGTTTAGATTCGCCGCTGACATCCAAGGCCAAGAGGTCATAAGTCCGCGGCGTGGTGGAAGCAGTAACCCAGCCGCTTGTGCTGCTTTGTATATCCACTCTGCTTATCCTCATATTAATCTCACTGATCGCGCTCATATCCGCTGCTGCGTCCGTAACGGAGAAAATCACCCGGCCTTGCGCTCCGGTTGTCTGATTTTCTTCCCCCGTAGTGCTGGAGCTATTGTTCTCGGTCGCCGGCGATTGCATATACCAATATATCCCACCTACAACGACGATTATCGCTACGATTACCCACCACATTATTTTATTATTCATGATAATTATAACTATTGGTTAATAACAAGGCATCCCTCGACAACGGGATACCGCTTGCGAGTCACCGGATTATAAGACGAATTAAACATGTGGTTTATTACACTGTATACTATTTGTGCTATAATGGAAACATTACTCAATAATCTTAAAATAATATGCAAGAATATGTAGAAGCACAAGCATCAGGACAAAGTTTTTTTAAAAAACACAAGACGTGGATTATCACCCTCGTCATTGTCCTCGTTATCGTTCTTTGGACAGTTTCGAGGTATAACGCTTTTATCACTCAAAATGAGCAGATTACCGCGCAGTGGCAACAAGTAGAGAATCAATATCAGAGACGCTTTGATCTTATCCCGAACATTGTTAGCACGGTCAAAGGCGTAGCCAAGCAGGAACAGACGATCTTTGGTGACATTGCCGAAGCTCGAACTCGTTATGCCGGCGCCACCACGGCCAACGCCAAAGCCGCTGCAGCCACGCAGGTGGAATCGGCTCTCGGGCGCCTTCTGGTGATCGTGGAGAATTATCCGGTCCTGCAGTCGTCCCAGGCCTATCGCGACCTGATCGTATCTTTGGAAGGAACCGAGAATCGTATCACTGTCGAGCGCCAAAAGTATAACGACCTCGTCCGTATATTCGATACCGCCGTAAAGAGATTTCCTACCTCCGTCGTTGCCGGTCTTTTCGGTTTTGAGGAACGCGCCTATTTCGATGTTCCGGAAGCCAATCAGGCAGTTCCGAAAGTGGACTTCACTAATTAAGCGATAGTTCAAAAAATTAATGCGTAAGTTTTTGGTTCTATTGTTGGTAGTTATACCTTTCTACGCACTTGCGTTTGATGTGCCTGCGAGGCCGAATAGTTTTGTGAGCGACTATGCGGGCATGCTTACAAGCGAACAGGTCTTAGCCCTGGAAACCAAGATAACGGCGTTTGAGAAAAATACAACCAACGAAATTGCCGTAGTGGCCATCCCGTCCTTGGACGGCGATGCAATTGAAAATGTAGCGCAAGATATTTTCACCCGCTGGGGCATCGGCAAGAAAGATAAAAGCAACGGCGTGCTCTTGCTAGTTTCTTTGGCAGATCGGCAAACTCGCATTCACACCGGCTATGGAGTGGAAGGTGATTTGACTGACCTCGGCACTCATTATATTCAGGATGAAGTCATGGCGCCGGCTTTTCAGGCAGGCGATTATTATTCCGGTATTAACGGCGCAGTGGATAAGATTATTGCAGCGCTTAGCGGAAGTGTCATTGTGCCCGCGGACTATCAGAATTCTCCCCGGAGTTCCGGTTTTTTAGCGCAAATTCCCGGGCAATTTTTCGTTTTTCTGGCAATTGTTATTTTTCAGATTCTCGCCTCCATTCTCGGCCGATCCAAGGCCTGGTGGCACGGGGGAGTTTTAGGCGGAGGGGTAGCCCTTCTTATTTGGCATTTCTTTATCGCCTCAATTTTTACAGCCATACCGGTGGCCGTGCTCTTTATCGGCCTGGGACTTCTTTTTGATTTTCTGGTCTCGCGCGCGTATCCGCACGGGAAAACGGGCGGCCGTGGCCCCTGGTGGTTTGGCGGCGGGGGATTCGGCGGAGGTGGCGGCGGGGGCTTTGGCGGTTTCGGCGGAGGTTTCTCCGGAGGTGGCGGCTCTTCCGGGAGGTGGTAAATATGTACATTCACGTAAAAGTCACCGCCGGGGCGGGGAAGGAATCATTGGTCGCAAAGTCAGCCGACCATTTCCTGATTTCTGTGCGCGAAAAAGCGGAACGCAACATGGCGAACTCCCGTGTCCTCGAGCTTGTTGCGGGGCACTTCAAAGTGCCGGTAAACAAAGTTCGCATCGTTAATGGCCATCATAGCCCGAGTAAATTACTTGTGGTAGAGGCGTGATATACTCTTGGAATGCCATTGCCGGGCCGCGTTGAAGCCGAGAAAATTTTAGAAGATCATGTGAAGGACGTTTACCAGCGTTATCATGCGCGGATGGTGGCAACTGCCATGGCCGGCTACGCCGGCGTTTTCAATGGCGACCCGAATCTTTGGTACATCACCGGTCTTCTCCACGATCTTGATTTTGAAGAATTTCCGGAGCGTCATCCTGCCGAGTCACTCAAGTGGTTTGCCGAGTGGGGCTATCCGGAGGAATTAATTCACGCAGTCGAAGCTCATGCTTATGGTTACAACGGTTTTACCACAATGCCCGAGACCCCGCTTGCCGCGGCGCTGATGGCCTGCGACGAGATAGCGGGAATATTTTATGCATATAAAAAATTAAATCCGGTGCTGTATGAAGAGATGAAGATAAGCTCCATCAAAAAGCGTCTGGCGGAGAAATCCTTCGCCGCTAAAATCGAACGCGAAACAATATATCGCGGCTGCGAAGCCCTGGGCGTCTCCATCGATGACCACATCGCAAACATCATCAAATTCTGGAGCGGATTTGAGTAGCCGGCTTCTTTTTTATACATTTAGTGCTACAATTTCGATATAAGTAATCGAATACGTATTCGAATAAGTATTTATGGGAATCACGAAATCAGGCAGTAGTAATATAAGCCCCGCCAATCCATGACAGCATTTACTTATCTTCTAAAAAGCGAGAAAGATGAAAGTTATTATGTTGGGATATGCGTAGATTGTGCCACAAGACTCAGAAATCATAACAACGGAAAAGTAGAATCAACAAAAAGCAAACGTCCTTGGATCCTAGTTTACAAAAAACCACATAAAGATTATAGTGAAGCAAGGAAACATGAGAAATGGTTAAAGAAAAAGAATCGACAATACAAGGATGGGTTGGCGGGGTAAAGAAAATGATTTATCCCGTCCCAGTTGTGGGCGGGACCAAGGTGGGGCAGTCCTCGCTTGCTGTTACTTTGCCGAAAGACCTCGTCCGCAAACTTGGTTGGAAAGAGAAGCAAAAAGTGGTCATCAAAAAAATTCGCGGGGGATTAGTAATTAGGGATTGGAGGAAGTAAAAAATTATCTTTATGATTGAAAAGATAGATTACGATCAAATAATTAAAAAATATCCTTGGATAGTCAAAGAAAACCAGGACTGTATATTAAGTCCCGATATCGACGGAATATTATGTGGATTATTTACTAGTCATTATCTTGGCTGGAATATAAAGGGTTTTTACGATGGTAAGTATTTGTTGTTAGATAATACTAAAAAAGCTAAGGAGTGTATTTTCCTAGATATGGAGATTTTAAGAAACGATATTCGTTCTGTTGGCCATCACCTGAATATTCATATGCTCAATAATCCCCCTGCCGACTACCATGAAAAAATGTCTAATTGCCTAAATCCCAATCTCATCAGGGGATTTGACAGAAGAAAAGGTACACTAGGAAGAAAATATCCTCTAGGCGCAATTCATCTTTTGATGTATATTTTAGAAAATCATTCTCCAGGAACAACAAGAGTGAAAGCAGAAGGATTGGCCCCCATATTTTTTGCCGATGGTGTATGGAAAATACTCTTTAAATACACAGGGAACGTTTTGGACTGGTTTAAATATTTACATTCAGGGAAAGAAGCGGACTGGTGGACAAAACTCAGCAAGCTATCAGTTATTGACCTCATAGAATTAATTGACTCATTTTTGATATCACTAAAAGAAATCAATCTAACTGCTTACGGCCATTTAGAACTTTCTAATTTTGACAAGGGGGCCTTACTTAAAACTTTAGGACTTTTAAGTAATCTTACGGGATGGAGTATAAAAATGGAGCATTGGAATACTGAAAAATTTAAACTATCACAATTTACCAAAAAAATTTATGGTCAAAATCTAACTGGCAAAACCAGTAATGATATGTTTTTAAAAATTTGGGGAGAAAATCCCATATCTCTTGCCATGACCGATGGGAGTACTATTCAATACACTATAGAAGGTCCCGATATGTTAAATTAATTTTTTTTGCGTAGGTCCGCATTCCTCCTTCATGCGTTTTTCTGCTATAGCACAATATTCTGGCGTGATATCAATTCCTATATATTTATATCCCAAATTTTTTGCTGCTACGGTTGTCGTTCCACTTCCGACAAATGGGTCAAGGACTACGCCACCCTTTGGTGTAAAGCATTCTATGAAATCATAAGGGAGTTTGTTGGGGAATGTGGCTGGATGTTCATGCTTAAGACGACTTCCATCACCAGCAGTTAAATATTCCCAAATAGTGCCTCTGCATTTCGTTAGATTAATTTTAATAGAGCGAGTTGCGATGCGGATTCCATTTGTAAGACGCGTGCCTCCTCCAGTGAGTGTTTTACCACCATGCTTTGAAGGAATTTTTAAATGTTCTTTATTGAAATACTGGGGGCGCTCACCTTTAAGAAATATTGGAATATATTCATGGTCGACACGAAAGCGCTTATTCCACCATCCTCCTTCCGCACCATACTTCCGATAGATAACTGTTTCAAATAATTTAAATCCGAAACTATCGCACCAATCAATAATTGTTCTAAAGGAAGTTAGCGACTTTCCAAAATTCTTTGTTTGATCTTGAATAACCATGACTGCAACTCCTCCATCTTTAAGAACGCGGTGTATTTCTTTTCCGGCTGCATGTAAGTCTAGAGAAAATCCTTTGTAGTCACGAACCGCATCATATGGTGGGGAAGTGACGATGATGTCTACAGAGTTGGATGGGAATTTTTTCATCACTTCAACTACATCTCCGCAAATAATTTTATTTAACGGTAGTTCTTTGTATTTTCGTGTTTCTTCGTTGTCTGTAAGTTGTATAATCGGGGCAATTTCAATATTTGGCAAAATCTCTCGCATAGTTTTTAAAACTTTTATAGAATGTTTTTGCCCTTTATTTTTTACTAAATAACCCTTTCTTTCTAAATAATCAACATGCTGGTGAACTGTAGGAATAGATATTTCAAAATGATCTGCTATTTCAGTTAGAGCAGGCGAGTAATTTTTTTTATCTTGAAATTTTGTTACGTAATCAAGAACACGAGCTTGCTTCTTGGTAAGTTGGGAATTTAACACATTTGGCATGTATCAATTATAATACCTAAACATAGCCTAAACAAGAAAAGTTATCCACAAGTATTTTTTATAAGTATTCGTTTACGTAAACGATTACTTACATGCTAAAATGTAATCTATGAAAGATTTTTTGAAACTTATTTTTTCAGTTGGAGTTTCGCTAGGAGCAGGAGTTGTTGGTTCTTTATTTACGGCGCCTGCGGTTCAATCTAGCTGGTATTTAGAACTTGTGAAGCCAGCTCTCAATCCACCAGCGTGGATATTTGGACCGGTTTGGATAACCCTATATTTCCTGATGGGTATTTCATTGTGGCTGATCTGGAAAAGTGATTCCAAAGAAAAAGGCAGGGCCGTCTGGCTATTTGCAATTCAACTGGCCCTGAATGCCGTCTGGTCACCAATATTCTTCGGCGCTCAATCTATCGGCAACGCCCTGGCTGTCATTGTGCTTTTGTGGGCTGGTATTGTTCTCACTATTTTGGTATTCAAGAAAATTTCAAAGGTAGCCGCGTGGCTCCTTGTGCCCTATATCCTGTGGGTCAGCTTCGCCGTCTATCTCAATTACTCTATCTGGGTTCTTAATTAATTCGGTAATGTATTATCTGTATATTTTAAAATGCGCTGACAAGAGCTTGTATACCGGCATCACTACAGATTTGAAACGCAGAGTGGGGGAACATAATGCGAGGAAGTTGGGCGCGCGGTATACTATTTCGAGGAGGCCGGTTAAGCTCGTCTACACCCGGAAATTCAGAAACAGGTCTACGGCATCAAGAGAAGAGGTGAGAATTAAAAAATTAAAAAGGACTGAAAAGCTCGAGTTGATAAAATAGTGGTATAATATAACTATGAACACTATAACTTTTTTATATGTTTTTGGGGCGATTGGGATATTAGATACAATGTATTTGATGTATCACAAGTGGAAGGGCACGGATGTCGCTTGCATATTCTTCCCGAAGGAGTGGTGCCACAAGGTTCAGTATGCTCCGCAGAGTAAGACGTTCGGCATACCAAATGCGGTAGCGGGGTTTTGTATGTATGCGGCCATTCTTGTGCTCACTTGGTTTTACACGGCCGGCGCCGTGGCGCTTTGGCCTATATTAGCTCTTGTGACCGTTGGCTTCCTCTTCTCTCTATACTTTATGTATGTGCAGGGTTTTATACTCCGGGCCTTCTGCACTTGGTGCGTGATTTCTTTCATAAATTTCTCCGTGATGTTTATCGCGGTGTGGTTTTTTTAATTTAATAAAAGTATGAATAAATCAGTTATTTCATTTATTGTTGTAATCATAGTTTTGGCTGCTGCGGGTTTTTTGATTCTCAAATCTCCTGTATCTGTTCCCGCACCGAACTCTGTAGTCCCGGACGTAAAACAAAATGTGGAAAATTATTTGCGCACAAATATTTCAACGCTCTCGCCGGTAAAAGCAGTGCTGGGCGGGACTTGGTATGTTGTTTCTACGACGGTTGATTTAGAGAAAAATTCCGGCACGGTAGTGTATGAAGATGGGCATATCCAAGAAATAAAAAATTTCTTCTATACTACGGACGCCAAGGGGGAAGTGATAAGTTTAACTATTGAATAAATATGTATCGTCTCTATATTCTAAAATGCGCGCCTGTCCGCCGTGGCGGAGATGGGACTTTGTATACCGGGATAACGACGGATTTGAAGCGCAGAGTATGGGAGCATAGGGGTGGCAAGCTCGGTTCGAAAATATGTCGCGGCGCGGCTGCCAGTGAAAGTTGTTTACACCAGAAAATTCAAAAACCGCTCCACTGCCTCTCGCGAGGAAGCTCGCATCAAATCTTTCTCCCGAGCTGACAAATTGAAACTCATAAAAAATAGCCAATACCACTTTTCCACACTCTCCTCTATTGTTTAATTCGCCCGAATGCTAGAATAGAAGCATGAGAGGATACGAAAAAGTTCTGAAGGCGCTCGCGAATAAAAGACGTCTGACAATCGTAAAATTTTTAAAAGAAAAGAAAGAAGCCAACGTCGGTGAGGTGGCGGAGCACATCAAGCTTTCTTTCAAGGCGACCTCCAGGCATCTCGCCGTTCTTTTCGGAGCCGATCTAGTTGAAAAGGAACAGCGTAGCTTGTCGTGCTATTATTCACTCGCGCTCAAACTTCCCCCAATAGCCCGCGCCGTAATCTCTATTGTCTAATTCGCACGAATATGCGAATGGATTGGTAACTGGAAAAATTTTATGATTGTCAAACGAAAAAATGGATATTATGTGCTCTCGGAGAAAACCCGCCGAAATCTAGGTGGACCGTATCGGACACGGGCGGAGGCGCAGAAGCGCCTCCGCCAGGTGGAATTCTTTAAGCATAAATGACAAAAAGGTAGGAAATAAAAAATATGCAATCATCTGCATTTCAATTTTTTACCCACACAGAAGAAACCTGGACAGCGATGCTCGAGGCCCTGTGCGGGGCAAAAATTTCCGTCGACATCGAACACTATATTTTTCTGCCAGATTCCCTTGGCCAGGAATTCATAAAAATAATCCGAGAAAGGAATGGGGCCGGAGTCAAAGTACGTCTTCTTTTGGATACGGTGGGGAGTTATGCACTCTATAATTCTTCAGTACCGGCCCAGCTGGAGAGCGAGGGGATAGAAATACAATTTTTTAACACTGTTGGCTTCTGGCGCATCCCGTATTTTGCCACCTGGTTTTTCCGCGATCACAAGAAAATGATAATCATTGACGGGAAAGTTGGTTTTACCGGCGGAACCGGCATCAATAAAAGTATGGCGACTTGGCGGGACACCGATGCAAAGATTGAAGGCCCGATAGTGGGAGAGATGCTGGAGATATTTGAAGACATGTGGAAGGCGAAAGGCGATAATATTTTTCAGAGAATTAAAAAAATCCGCGCTCGCACCAGGAAAAGATTTTTCATAACCAACATTCCGTATTTCCGAAAAAGATTTTTATATTATGCGCTTATAAAGGCAATCAAGCGCTCTACCAAAAGTATCTGGCTTACAACGCCTTATGTTATTCCCGATCATAAGCTTTCCCGAGTACTGCGTCGCGCTTCCCGGAGGGGAGTGGAAGTAAAAATAATAGTGCCAAAAATAATTGACGTGGCAGTGGTTGGTTTCGCTTCAAATTCTTCTCTCGGCGAACTTTTAAAAGCCGGAGTGAGAATTTTCAAATATCAGCCGGTAATTCTTCATGCCAAAACTGCCATCATCGATACAGAATGGGCGACCTTCGGGAGCTTCAATCTGGACAGTTTGAGTTTTGTCTATAACTTCGAAGGCAATGTGGTCAGCACTGATTCCAAATGTGTCGGGGCATTGAGCGCCCACTTTGCAGAGGATTTAAAAAATTGCGAGGAAGTTCTCTATAAAAATTGGGTGCACCGGCCTTTTCTCGAAAAACTGAAAGAATTTTTCATCGCTCCCATCCGCGGATTTCTGTGATACAATAGCAGGATGGTAGATCCAACCAAAGTGAATATGAATCAATTGCCGAAAAAGTTTGTGGACGGCGCCATTGGTGCTTATGGCAAGGAACTTTTTTCTTTTGCGATGACTTCCGGCAACAATCTGGATTCTTTTGCTACCACGCCCCATGTGATGAAAAGTATTTCAATCTGGATGGGAAAGCAAGTAGAGAATTACGAAAAGCAGTTCGGCGTAATAGACATGACTCCGCCGAAGGTGCTCTCGCCTATCCAGGCCTCGGACCTGAAAAAGCCCGGGGAGGACGAGAAAAAATAACTATGCTATAATAGGACATATTATTAGTATTAATTTTAGAATAATTTTATGGCAGATTTAATGGCATTGTGCATGAAGTGTAGAGACGCGAATAGAAAGCCGACGATGCAGATCATGACGAATCCAGTCGTTACCAAGAATGATAAGGGTAGGTATTCCGCTAAGGGCGTTTGTGCCAAGTGTGGGGGCAACATGTTTAAGTTCTTGTCGCAAGTAGACGCAGAAACATTGCAAAAAGCGGCGTAAAAATTATTAAGTAAACGAAACATTTTTATGGGAAAAGGTAATAACGCATATCGGAAGGATAAAAAGAAGCCAAAGAAAGACAAAAAGAAATAGAATACTGTGCATCAACACCTAGTCCAAACTTAAGTGGCTACTAAGATAGCGACGGGATTGACAGTGTCATGAGGATTGCTATACACTTGCTGGATATGACCATCGGTGGTTTGCCGGGTAGTAGCGGAGAAAAAAGTCCGGCGGAAAAAATGAGAGAACTCATTCAGATGGAATTTGCAAGCGCATTAAAAAATCCAATTACACAAAAACGCATAGACGAAATAGATGCAAGGCAATGGAAGATAAATGATAAATTCTACAAAACGGGAATCAGAAACCCAAAAGAGGAAGCCGAAAGTTAAGATGCTTGATGAAGAAATGGGACGCTCCGGTGTCTTTGCTTATAACCTTGCTGAGTTACACATGGTACTGGAAGAAACAGCTAGATTAAAACCTGACAGAATAAAACAAAAAGAGATACTAGACTGGCTTGAACACGAAAATGCGCACATGAATGTGGCTGAGGCTACAGGACACACTGGTCTGAGGTACCTACTACTTTGCGTAGAAGATAAAACAGTTCCCCTTGGCGTATCTTTTTTGCCAGTTGTTTTGACTGATGCGCCAGATTCATGGACACCGGAAGAGGTGCTAGAAAAGGACATTCAAGTTTTATTAGCACCGAGGGCGTATGGTAATAAGTTATCTCCTTCTGATGCTCATAGTCTACTGTCAAACAGAACATTAATTAGTAAAATTGCAGGCCGAAAAAACTCATCAAAATAAAGCGTTTTTTCTGCTTGACTTGGCAGTGGCCTTCGTATATACTCTTCCTTAGCGCTTATCCGTTTATGTTATTGGGGATATGCGTTTTTATTTCCTCGACCTAGGTCGGGGTGATACTATTCTTTGACAACAGAATGAATTATTGAGAACAAGTGCAAGCTTGTTTATTTTTTTGTTAATTCCAAGAGCTAGGGTTTTTTGTTTTGTTTCGTTCCAATTCAGCCGAAAGGCTGGTCCGCCTCTGGCGGAAACTTTTATTTAGAGTTTGATCCTAGCTCAGGATGAACGCTGGCGGCGTGGATAAGGCATGCAAGTCGAACGAAAGAGTCCCATGAATGTATGAGAAACTTGAAAGTAGCAATACGATTGAGAATCAATTATTGGATTGGGGTTTCTCTTTAGTGGCGAACGAGGTAGTAATACATAGGAACTTCCCCCAAAGTCGTGAATAATCCGGAGAAATCCGGACTAATACACGATGGTCCCTTACGGGTAAAGTTTTAACGCTTTGGGAGAGGCCTGTGCGATATCAGCTAGTTGGTAGGGTAATGGCCTACCAAGGCGATGACGTCTAGGGGAGGTGAGAGCCTGACCCCCACCGATGGTACTGAGACACGGACCATACACCTACGGGTGGCTGCAGTCGAGAATCTTCCACAATG
>Ga0209541_10005849_pt1 | contig 21288 bp, 25 predicted proteins | sample RifCSPlowO2_01_FD_184027 | JGI IMG/M metagenome (GOLD analysis project Ga0209541, IMG submission 184027) | Groundwater microbial communities from Rifle, Colorado - Rifle CSP2_plank lowO2_0.1 (SPAdes) (version 2) | ecosystem: Environmental > Aquatic > Deep subsurface > Groundwater | place...
GCGAGCGGGGTCGCGAGTTCTTAGTAAAAATAAGTCCGTAGGACGAAATTTTTACTTAGAACTGGTGACCGATTCCTCTTCACAAAATTTTAAGTCCCGATGCGAAAGCATCGGTGCCTTTAGTTTTTGTAGGGCCAGAGAGGAATCGAACGACGGAAAAATTATGCTGGGAGCATAATTTTGAGTCGCGTCCAGCGGTACTTAGTAAATTTGAGCTTGCGAAAAATTTACTTAGTAACCGCGGGACGATTCCTCTCTTATAATCCACAAAACAATATCGCGAGCACTTAATAGATTTCGAGCCGAAGACGAAGAAATATATTTAGTGACTCGTGACCGATTCCTCTCTGATCCACATTTTTACTTAGAACTGGGAGCCGATTCCTCTTTAGACGTAGAAAAAAGACAATACTGGATTGAAAGCCCCCCTTTATACATTCCGAGAAGATCTTGGTGAGGTGGAATAAGTATTGATGTATAGCCTATTAAAAACAAATTTAATTTTCTGTTATACTTTAATTTAAATATGAAAATTTTTTATAAATGGATAAAAAGAATATTTTATTTTTTTGGATATATCTTTCTTTTTATTTTTTGTTTGTATATTATTTTAAATATTTTTACAAAGCCTTCTAATGATAGAAATTGGAATAATGATCAGAAATTATTATCATATGTTGATATAGACGAAAATTTGATTACTATTCATAACATAAGAAATTTTTCTTACACTTCTCCCTCAGATTACGAAATTGATTATTACGATAAAATTTTCGATTTAAACAAAATCAAAAAAGTTTGGTATATCGTAGAGCCTTTTTCCGGAATTCCCGGTTCAGCCCACACTTTTTTAAGTTTTGAGTTTGAAGATAATCAATTTGTTGCTATTTCGGTAGAAATAAGAAAAGAAAAAGGAGAAACTTATAGTCCTTTGAAAGGGTTGTTTAATCAATATGAAATAATGTATGTCGTTGGGGATGAAAACGATGTAATTAAGTTACGCTCTAATTATAGGAGAGATTTGGTTTATCTTTACCCCGGTAAAACTACCAAAGAAAAATCACAAGCATTATTTTTGGATATGACACAAAGAGTTAATGATTTAAAACAGAGACCCGAATTTTACAATACTATAATTAATACATGTACAACCAATATCGTCAGACATATAAATAAAATTACACCTGACAAAATCCCTCTACTTAGCATAAGCATTTTATTCCCAGAAAATTCAGACGAATTAGCTTACAAATTAGGGCTCATTGATACGGATTTAACATTTGAAAAATCGAGAGAAAAATTTTTGATAAATGAACGCGCTATGAAATATGCAGATGATCCAAATTTTTCTTTGAAGATAAGAGAATAAAATTATCATTTAAATTAGTCACTAAGTGGTTGAATGTAAAGATCATTTCCTTTTTGATAAGTAATATATTCATCAGAGACATCCCATTCTGTTGACCCAATTTCTCCAACAACCAAGTCTTCGTTACTACTATATAAATCTGTTACAAAAATTTTTCCTTTGTCTGAGTAATAAAAATTATCTTTAATCAATTTTCCTTTGACACCATTTAAATTGAAAGACTCGAGTCTTTTTACCAGGACTTCGCCATAACCAAATTGATAAACTCTAAGTTCGGTTGGGCTTGGTTTCCCGGGAGAAGTTGGTGAACCAAATTCATAAGCAATATATTTGTCACTACAGTCTAAAATTTGGAAACCCCAAGTTAATTGAACATCCTCAAGCCATGTGTCCAGAATATCAGTTTCATCTGTATCAAGATTATAACGGACTACTGTGTTCTTTCCAGAGCCTGGCGTTTTAACTGTTGAAAAACAAATATATTTATCTCTAACTGTTAATTTATTGATGTCACCAATTTTAGAAGTTAAGTCAATTTCTTTGTTATTAGATAAATCATACGCAAATAATCCTATTTTTTCACTTCCATACGGGTTTGGATTAAATCCTTTTTTATAGATTAGAAGATTTTTATATTTTCCGTATATTATACCGATATTTTTTGATATTAATTCTTTTGTTTTCAGATAAGGATTATATTCATATAAATCTGTATCTTGCGTCCAGTAGATTTTACCGTCAAAAATTTCGAGGCTCTCTGGGGATCCTTTTTTTGCGTTATCAAAATCAGAAATTTGATTTATTTCTCCTTGAGAGTTTTTCGCATCAAAACTAAAAATGAAAATATTCCAAATATTTTTTGGATATGTAGGAAATTCTTTGGTTTGTTCAATCCAAACTATATTGGAGCCTTCAATTTTTAAGTTATTTTTTGCAGATTGGCGATTGTTAAATATATTTTTTTCTAAAAAATTATATTGCTTTATTCCAGATTCAACGGGATTTTCATTTTTTTCAGCTGTCTGATTGAAAAAGGCAGGGACAATAAAAAATAATATCTGTAATATAACGAAAATTATTATTGAGATAAGAAAAGAAGATAGGAGTCTTTGTTCCATTTTTTTTATTTTTTTTAATAAAAATGATGAAAACAAGACTGCGACAGGAATTTCAACAAGTAAGAATAGAAGATAAAGGAGAGGAATACTGATCGAATATAAATAAATAGGACTAGCCAATAAAACTAAAAATCCCTCGCGAAATAATAACGACCCAAGAAATATATATAACAAACCACTTAAATATGCGTTAATAAGGCCTAAAATTATCAAAGCTAAATAGTAAAACATAAAGATAGAAATTATTTTTGTAAAACGTTGTTTTGTTTATAGTAACACTTTTATCTTAATAAAAATAATAAATATTGTCGACACAAAAACAAAAAGAGATAGCGTTTAAGCTATCTCTTTTTGTTTTACAAACTCTCCGTCTTTAAATCCAATTCCTCACTTTCTGTAACGGTAAACTTTATTTTACCCAAAGTCTGCCCTTGAACATTTTTTACATAAACACGATATTTTCCAGGGATTCCTTCATACAAAACAGAATACCCGCGATAACCTTGATCGCGACCCCCTTTAACCGGATATTTTATTTCGTTAACTGTTTGCCATTCTCCGTCTTTTTCATCATATCTTTGCCAAATATGAATAATTTCGGTATTCAAGTCAGTCGGTGCAAAAACAGATGCATACACATAAACAGGAGATTCCGGCAGTCTATGAAAATCATTAAACCAATCTTTGTAAATTTCTTTTACAGAAATCTTCTCTTCCCTTACCAAATAATTACCCTCGGCGGATTTTTCAACATAATTATAAACCTCCAAATGTTTCAGCGACAAAGGGACTGGGGGGATAATGTTGGTAAAATACATAATGTTAAAAACGATATAAATATAAAAAATATTTTTTACCAATTTTATTCCCCTATTTGATCCCAAGTTTGAAACATAACGATAGAAAAAAACAATCAAACCATAGACAATAACGAGACTCAAAACTCCACTGAAAATAAAAATCAAAGCATTCATTTTTTTCAAAATAACCGGAATAAAGAAAATCATATATGAAAAAATAGCCACAAATAAAATTTGTATTTGAAAGTCAATCTTTTCATAATATTTTCTAAATCTTTCGTTTGCAATAAATATTCCATAAATAATTAAAAGAAAGATCCAACTGGTTGTCAAAGAAGCACTCTTTGTGTAGAAAATAGCAAAACCGCTGAAAAGACCGCCGAATGTAAATTGAGTAATAAGAGGTAATAGTTGTGTCCACTTGTTCTGAATTTCTTTTGATTGGAACAAATTGATAAGAACAATGACAACAATAGATACTACTAAATAACTAAGCAAAATAATATTATCAAAAAACCGATCAATTCTGGTCAGTGTCAAATTATCTAAAACTGCACCACCAAAGAAAAATAAGGGTGATAAATATTTTTCATGCTTTATCGCCCAAATCCTAATATTTTCTATTTTATCTTTTCTTGAAAAAGTCATATCATTAAATTTTAACATATACTTTGAATGTTAAATAATGTAATATTACATTCATGGATCCCATTAGAAATTCCTATTATTCTAAGGGGATAATTACGAATAAAGACTTTTTTAACTCTATAATAAATTCACCTATGAATGACACAAAGACTTCTAACGGGACAGGAAAAATAGAATTCCCAATCAGAATAAACCGCTATCTCTTTCTCAAAGGACATTGCAGTCGCCGTGAAGCCGATAGATTGATTGAAAAAGGACAGGTAAAAATAAACGGCAAAACAGCAGAGGTTGGTCAAAAAATAGAAAAAAAAGACAAAGTAGAGATAAGCAAAGAAATTGAAAAAATCGCCGACAACCGAGTCTATTTGGCTTTCAACAAACCAAAAGGTGTTGTCACTCACAATCCAATAGACGGACAAAAAAGCATTGATGATGTTTTGAAATATCCAAAAAAAGTTTTCCCAATGGGAAGATTGGACAAAGAATCGCACGGACTAATCATCTTAACCAACGACGGCAGAATAACCAATGCTCTTCTTAATCCGGAAAACGAACACGAAAAAGAATATACTGTCGAGGTAAATCGTCGAATTGATTTGAATTTCATAAAAAATATGGAAAAAGGAGTAAGTATAGAGGGTTACAAAACCAAACCTGCAAAAATTACAAAAACCGATGCCAGAGTTTTTAACATCGTACTTACCGAAGGAAAGAAACATCAAATTCGTAGAATGTGTTCCTCTCAAAGATACGAGGTTAATGACCTAAAAAGAATCCGAGTAATGAGTGTGAAATTAAAAAATCTTCGCGCTGGACAATACAGAGAGATAAAAGGTGAAGAATTAAAAAAATTTTTGGATGATTTAAAAATATAACCTGCGGAGAAAGTTTTAACAAAAAACTCGAAGTCGTAAGACTTCGAGTTTTTTGTTTTACTAGACTGTGAAATCTTTTAGGGAATACAAATCTTCGTCTTTATTTTCTTCCGGTTGTTTTGGTTGGTTATCAGAAATTATCTCTACTCCGTCACCCAGAGAAACAGATTCTCCTGTATTTGAATTTTCGTCTTGTCCCCAATCAGTTTTTTCTATCATTGTCTTTTCTTCCTGTGTCGGAATCATTTCCAAATCCCTACCGTCTGAAATCTCGTCTGTATTCACAAGATTTTCATCAACCTGAGGCTCTGAAACAATATTTTGAGAAGATTCTATTACTGCTCCAACAATTCCATTTGTTTTTATATAATTATCCAACATTTCCTGAGGGTTTCTTTTCTCGTTTGAATGAACCAAATCCAAAATCTTTCGTAAATCTTCGTTAGAAAAAAAGTCTATCGTTAATTTTCCTCCAACCTCTTTTCTTTCAATTTGAACTCTTGTTCCCAATGATTCGGAAAGCTGTCCTTCCAATTCAATGATTTCCGGATCGGGTGGCAAATTCTTTTTTCTGATTTTATCAAAGGCAACTTTTCTTGCAATTGCTTCGGCATCTCTAACCGTCAATTTCTTGTAGATAATTTCTTTAAACAAAGTGCTCTGCTCTTCTGGTCGGTCTTTCAACATCAGAATCGGTCTAGCGTGACCCTCGGTAATCTGTCCGGCAGAAATGGCTTTTCTCATATCTTCTGGCAAAGCCAAAAGTCGCAAACTATTTGAAACATATTCCCTGCTTTTGCCAACCTTTTTTGCAATTTCGGTATGTTTGAAGCCGAACTCTTCTGCAAGTCTTTGAAACGCCAGCGCTCTATCAATCGGATTGAGATCTTCTCTTTGCAAGTTTTCAATAATTGCCAATTCAAGTTTTGCCCCCTCGTCTTCGTCGCCTTCTCTGATTATTGCAGGAACTTGAAACAAACCGGCAATTTTTGACGCTCGCAATCTTCTTTCTCCTGCAATCAATTCGTATTCCGCCATCAAACCACCATCTGCTTTTTCCACCTCTTTTCTAGTAACAACGAGGGGTTGCAAAACGCCGTATTGACGAATAGAATCCGCAAGATATCCCAATTTTTCATCGCTAAATTCTTTCCTTGGCTGATAAGGATTTGGTTTTATTTTATCTACCTCTATCCAGAAGATTGAATCATTTTGAAATTTTGACATGATACATTTTTAAAAATTATTTTTAAAAATCGCAGACTTACGCGGAATTAACGCGGAACTATGCGGAAATACTATTCTGGTATTCTAACACAAAAACTTTTTGTAACCCAAAAAATTGTGGAGATGTGGTGGAAAAGAGATAATTTTTAATTATTCTAATTTCGAATTTCGATTGAATTTCAAAATCAGAATACTTAAGAATCAAAATGATGGTAAATTGTTTTATTTGATTTTTAAGCAAAATTCGGCTATTATATCTTTACTCAAATTTTAAATTGTAATTTTAAATTTTGAGATTTCAATTTTAAATTATTTTATTGCCGAGGTGGTGGAATTGGTATAGATACCAAACACCGCACGACTCGCTATCAGTTTGATTGCGTGTCTCTGGGCAAAAGGATGTTAAATATAAGCCGAGGTGGTGGAATTGGTATACACGCACGACTCAAAATCGTGTCTCGCAAGGGATGGGAGTTCGACTCTCCCCCTCGGCACCAAAAACAAAAACATCGCGACCTGAAAGGTCGCGATGTTTTTGTTTTACTTATTACTTAAACCTTACTACTTAATACTAGCAGTTATGTAATAACTGCGATGTGTTCCAACAACATTTTAACCGAGGGTGATCTGTCATTTAAATAACTTCTTGATTTCATTATTTCACCAAAAATAATCAGGTCTTTTTCTTTTATCTTTCTAGTGTCTATATTTTTTCTCAATTGCTTTTCCAATTCATTTAAAAATTTAATTGCCCCGCTTTTGTCAGCTGGAATTTTTTTTGTCGTATCGCCAAAAAATATTTTTACCATTTCCAATCTTTCCGCCAATGTAGATTTTATAAACTTTGCAACAAATTTTTGAGCTTCTAAATCAATATCTTCTTTACCGTAAGGTTTTACCATCATCAATCTAGATTTCAATGTTGGCAACAAAATTTCTGATGATTTCATCACGATAAAAAAGTGAGTGTCCTGTGTCGGTTCCTCAAACATTTTTAACAAAGAATTTTGAGCTTCTCTAGTAATAAAATCGATTTTAATAAGAAAAATTTTTTTATTATCTCCGAAAGATTTTTTGGACTGCAAATCATTGATCCTGCGTCCATCATCAATACCAAAAGTATCAAATTCACCTTGCCAAAAATCTGGATTGTTTTTCGTAGAGAAATTTAGAGAATTTTCAAAAAATTTTATTATTTGAGGAAAAATTTCTTCGTAAATACCTTCTACCAAATAAGCATGGTGAAGATTGTCTTTTTGATTGATTATTTCTCGAAGCATATAGACAAGTATATGCGGATTTACAAAAACTATAAAGTATTGACAAATACTGTTGATTACGATTAAATCATTAGTAGATTGGTATCCTGCATATACTGTCAAAATTCAAATTGAGGAAACGAGAATGAAAGAATATGTATTCTTTGCTTACGATAAAACAGAGTATGTGGTTCAATTATACAAAGACAAAAAACTGGCAATCATTTTCCCGCCTTGTGGACAAATGATTGGTTTTGAAACTGATATGACGGAAATCGCTGCATCTCCATCAGTCGATGATCATAATTCTAATGTATCCCCAAAAGATTTCGGGGACTACTTGGAATTTCTCGAGCACGGAGATGCTTCATCCATAAATGTTAATATTAAAATTTATCCAGGGACTTTTTCATTAACAATGTTTCCAAACGGAGTGTTCTTTCCAAGCAGAAAAAGTATTTAGATTTCATTTTTATAATGATAAACTAAAAAAGCCCCGACGTTAGCGTCTGAGCTTTTTTAAATTCTAAATCGATAAATTTGAATTTATCTCTTCGAGATAACAGATTTTTTGTAAGTATCCAAATGTTCCAAAGCAATTCCGGTTCCTTTTGCCACACAGTAGAGAGCGCCGTCAGCCAAAACTGCTTTTACTCCGGTTTTTTGATTTACTAATTCAGTTAAATTTCTTAACTGAGAAGAACCCCCTGTCATTATAATTCCTTGATCAATAATATCGGCCGACAATTCTGGAGGTGTGTCGTGCAAAACATCCTTGATGGCTTTTATCATTTCGTTTAACTCTTTGTATATTGCTCGCACTACTTCATTAGTTCCAACCTCGACAGAACGAGGCAAGCCGGAAACAAAATCTCTTCCTTTTACATCGAGTTTTAATTCGTCTTTTTCTCTTACAATAATAGCCGAGCCTATTTTAATTTTTATATCTTCGGCAGTCTTGTCTCCAATCGCAAGATTGTGAGTCTTTTTTATATAATCAACAATAGCATGATCAATTTTGTCTCCTGCGCATTTTACTGATGTCGAAGCAACAATACCTCCCAAAGAGATAACAGCGACATCGGTTGTTCCTCCTCCAATATCAACCACCATGTGTCCGTTTGCTTCCTCAATCGGAATACCGGCACCGATAGCGGCAAGAATTGGTTCTTTTACCACATATGCCTTTCTGGCACCCGCTTTCATAGCAGCCTCGATCACAGCTCTTCTTTCTGTCGATGTTACACCAGCAGGAACAGATACCAAAACATCTGGTTTAAAAAAATTCCACTTTCCCAGAGCTTTTTCAATATAATAACGAAGCATCGCCTCAGTCACTCGATAATCGGCAATGACACCGTTTTTCATTGGACGATAAGCAATAATATTATCAGGGGTTTTTCCAATCATTTTTTTTGCTTCCAGTCCCACAGCCAGAATTTTATTATCCATTTCGGAAACAGCAACAACAGAAGGTTCATTTAAAATAACCCCTTTGTTTGGAACATAAACCAAAATGTTAGCGGTTCCCAAATCTATTCCAAGTTTTTTTGTAAAAAATCCCACGTTTATAAAATTTAATGATTAAAAATTGTTTAAAAATTAGAAATTAAAAATTAAAAATTAATTTTTTCTCCCTATATTCACCCCTATCTTTTGCAATCTTTCTTCTATTCTTTCATACCCTCTATCTATCAAGTAGACATTATCTATTATGGTATCGCCTTTTGCAAGAATTCCTGCTAAGACAAAAGCCAGACCAGCCCTCAAATCAGGACTTTCTACTTCCCTACCTCTCAAAACAGACGGTCCTTTTATCAACGCTCTGTGAGGATCAAGCAATCTAATTTCTGCCCCCATTCTATTTATATCTTCTACGAAACTTAAACGACCTTCAAAAATTGTTTCGAAAACCAAAGATTCTCCGGATGCTTGAGTAAGAAAAATTACCATCGGCGCTTGCAAATCGGTTGGAAAACCTGGAAATTCTTTTGTCTTGAAACCGATTGATTTAAAATCTTTATTTTTTATACCGCCATTATTTTTTATTTTTATAAATGTTTTTCCGATTTCCAGTGGAACACCGGCATCTTTCAAAATCTGAATTAATATTTCAATATCATTTGGATTGCAATCGGTTATTTCCAAATTATCAGCACACAACGCTCCCATAATCAAAAAACTTCCTGCTTCTATTCTATCGGGCATTGCTCTGTAAACAACATTTTTAGAAGACAACAATTTCCCCCCAGTTATTTCTATTGTTGGAGTTCCTGCTCCTTTTATTTTTGCCCCGCAAGAATTCAAAAAATCAGCCAAATGTTTTATTTCAGGTTCCATAGCTGTATTTTTTAAAACGGTTTTACCATTTGCTAAAACACCAGCCATCATAAATGTTTCTGTTGCGGTAACACTCGGAGCTCTGAAAAATATCTCTGCACCTTTTAGTTTTTTTCCTTTTGGAACCTCTATGTAGTAACGATCATTCTTAAAATTTGTTTCCGCTCCCATTTTTTTAAAACCATCAACAAAGAAATCAATCGGCCTCGCCCCAATCACACATCCCCCCGGAACAGGAAAAGAAACTTTTCCAAATCTTGCCAGTGTTGGTCCTGTCAAAACAATAGAAGCTCTGATCCTCTCAGAAATTTCCCTATCCAGATTCCATTCCTTCAAATTTTTTACATCAATCGAATAGTTACCTTTTGATTTTTTTGTAACGACTGCACCCATTTTTTCCAACAATTCTGAAAGTCTTTTTACATCTTCAATGTCTGGAATATTTTTCATTTCAATTTTATCAGCAAACAAAATACTAGAAGCCATCGCTTTCAAAATAGCGTTTTTTGCTCCGTTTACTTTTATTTTTCCGGACAAAATCTTTTTTCCATTTAGTCCTTTTACCAAAAATTTATCACTCATCCCGTTAGAGATAGGAAGTCATCTTTAACAAGAAGTGGCTTCTCTATTTTTTAAATTATTACTAATAAATTCGTCTTTTTATATATCTCTGTGACTTCCGTATATTTCCTATAAATCTGTCTAAACAATTTACTATTCCAATATATCACACACCCGAAAAAATTGACCTTGCATCTCTAACGGGACTCATCCCGTTAGAGATAGGACGCGGACTTTAAAAAATCACGCAAAACTATCATTTAAATTATTCTAATAAATTATCAATACCAAATTTTTTATTTCGTGTCCGCTATCTCTAACGGGACTCATCCCTATAATATTACGCGGTTTTTTAGTTTTTACAAATTTTGTCATTTTGGATAAATTGTTAATAAAAAATCCCTGGAGGTTTTGCCCCCAGGGATTTATTCGTCAGTTGATGAGACCGCTGATATTGGTCCACCAAAACACCATTCGATCTTTCGAGGGACATGTAATTGACGGAGCTCGGCCAATCGCACGAGTGATTTTCTCTCGAACCAACTCGCTTTTTTGTTCACAAACTGAGACAGACATGGTTTTGTGGCTACCGAGACCTTTGTGGAATTTGAGGATAAAATCGCTTTTTTCCTCCTTGCCACAAAAGTGAAAACCTTGCTGTCCACAAGCCGGCCTTACAATAGATCCCTTCTCTTGAATGCATAGAAACACTTTGTTGATCCTATTCAGCAACAGTGCTTCCTCTATTGATATCGAGTCCCAGAAAGAATCTTCCACAAAGCTTGATATCTTTTTTGCTTTTTCCGACACGCCCACCACGCCTGTATTCACGTCTTATCTCCTCAAAAAATTTTGAACATAAAAAAACGCTTCTGGCAACAGAATATCATAGTGATTTTAAAAAGCAACATCCTGTATAATGATGTTATGAAATTAATCAAAGCAATTCCCTTGTATAGAAACAAATTCAGAGAACCTGCTTTTTTCTTTTCACCGTGCGACTTTTCTGTTGGATCAATAATTCTCACCCCACTCACAAAAACAGGTCGTCCGGCATTGATTATTGCCATCGATGATTTGGATAAAAATAAATCTTTTGTTAGACGAAACAAAATAAAAGTAACAAAGATTAACAGTGATTTTGAGGCAAAATTTTTTGGACCAGAGACGATAAAATTTATAAAACTTGTTTCTGAAAAGAAAAAGCTTCCTGTAAACAATATTCTGCAAATAATTATTTCAACAAAAATACTAAAAGAATTGTCGGGGTTAAAACAAAAATCTGATTTAAAAAATATAAACGAATTTGTTTCAGAAGTAGACAACGATTACATAAAAAGAAAAATTCTTTCTACCAATAAACCAGAAGCAGAAAATAACAGAAAAAACACAGACATAGAGACGATTGGTTCAATACTTAATTCAGCACGAAAAAAAAAATCATCTATTCACTCGGAAAAACATTATTTGGTAGACGAAATAAGAAATTATTTTGGCGAGAAAAACAAAAGTGGAGTCGGTTCTTTCAGCTTTTACTTAGGATTTTTCAAAAAAATACCCGAGAAAAAAATATATCAATTATGGTCAGAAGCCAAACAAACAAAGAAGCCGGTGAGAGACCAGCAAAAGATTTTCTGGTGGAAAATCGGCCAATATTTAAAGGAGAACAAGAAAGGTTGACTTTTAATTCAATATAAAGCATAATTATCGGTATCAAATCAATTTTGCGTGAAGAAACGAAGTCGGGTTTTGTTCAACACAATATATTTGAGTATTTAATCAAATTATTTTTCTTAGACTATGGAAAAAGGAACAATTGCTCGTCTTACAGACAGAGGGTTCGGATTCATTTCTCAAGAAGGAAAGGACAAAGATCTTTTCTTTCACGCAAATGAACTAAAGAATGTACAATTCAACGACCTTAGAGAAGGAGATGCTGTAACTTTCGAAATTGTGAATGGCCCAAAGGGACCAAACGCAGCTGAAGTTAACAAAGCGTAATAAAAACAAAAAACTCTTCGCCAAAAGCGAAGAGTTTTTTGTTTTTCTATTCACGCACGGTCAGACCGTGCGTGAATTTCCGTTAGTATAATGTGAGTGGTTTTTTTGTTTTTAAAAAAGCCCGCGTAGGCGGGCTTTTTGGTTCAGAGATCTAGGCGGTTTTTGTATTTTTCTCCGCCGTATCTTCTGACTTCAATCTTTCTATTTCTTCAAAAATTTTTTCTGTATTTTGTTCAATAAAATAACGACGATTTTGAATCAAAGTGTTGAAAAAATCAACACCATTTTCTCTTAAGTAAAAACGTTCGCCAATATCCCTCAAATTCCCAAAAGACAAAGATGGGAAAAGATAAAAACAAATAAAAGTATGGCCCCACAACATTTTTGAGTAAAAACCGAGCAGGTCATCATATTTGTATTTGTTGATTTGGTAATTATTGTTTAATATGAGAATTAACCCATTCAAATCTTTCTTTAATTCATCAATATCGACATTTGAATGCGATCTGCAAAAGTTACTGATATCAATTATCAATTGAGGTCTATATTTGGAATCAATCATTTTCGGCAAATCCTCGGCCAAATACAGAACTATCTCATTTCTTACTCGTCCTAAATTTGTTTTATGGTAACGATTTACCTCCTCAACAATTTCAATTAAATGATCCTCAAAAAGCCTTCTCTGACAAAACTCTTCAAAAATCAATGCAAAAATGAAACTTGGGACGATAGACACCACAAGAAATAAAGATGCGCTATCAGAATTAATGTTCTCCTCCCCTGTTAAATGGTGAAGAATGAGTAAAGTAATCAGTCCAAAAAAACAAGAAAGAAAAAAGCAATTCCAACAAAATCTTTTAATATTCACAAGACCTCCGTTTATAGATTTGAAAGACCAAAACCAATTTCCTTTTGTAATACTGCAAAAAATGAGGTTAAAAGTCAAGAAAAATAAAACTATCCCAAAATTATGACGACCGTCAGAAGTTTAAGATTGTTTCTATATTTGAAACAATAACAGCCGAAGATTTCTCACACGAAACATTCGGCTGTTTTTTTATTCTTGATCCTCAAGTTCAAGCTTCTCAAGACGCTCAATTTCTTTTTTGAGTTGTCCCTCGTATAAACGAATACCCTGTTCAATCTCTCTTAGTTGCCCAAAAAAGAAATCAACTTTGAAAGTGACAAGGGATTTTTCTCCCCAATAAGTGTCTGACATCTTTCCACCCACCAGTTCGAATGTCGGAAAGTATTTACATTTAATGGGATAATTCAGAGAATCAGCAACCCCCGAAAAAATCTTCAGCAAATCGTCGTATTTACTAGGACGCAGAGCGGACCTGAGTCCCAATATTGAACTGGAAATAAATTCTCTTGTGCAATCTTCCCTCAACAAAAAAGATGCGATTTGTTCGTTTGCGGACCCAACACGCAACACGCTTTCAGGATTTTGCAAAATACCTTTTGATCTGGAAAGGAAGCCAAAAACAATCTTGCTCGAATTTAAAATATTCAGTCGATACAATTCGTTGATCCTTTTGATCTCGCTCATAATGTAATTCTCGTATGCTCTTTTTTCTTTCAACAAGTAAAAAAACATCGAAAACAAAATAGCAGAGACGGTCGAGAATCCTAAAAAAAATGGCGCTGGTTCATTGCTTACAGAAAAACTTTCTTGAACAATATCGAACGCAAAACCTATACAAACAATTATAAAGAGAGAAAAGACAAACGACCAACACAAGATACTAAAAAATACTTTTTTCATGACTCCCCCTTATACTGATATTAATCTGATAGACAAAACAAAATCTAAAGTAAATATCTCTTAAAATAACAATAAAGTCAAGAAAAATAAAAACTGCAAGGACCGAGTCCTTGCAGTTTTGTTTTATAAGTTCAACGGGTCAAATTCGTCCCAATTTTCCGCGACGATAATGCCGTCTTGATTTATAAGACGAACAATGATTTTTGAACCGTCTGATAATTCAATTTCCGCACCTTTTTTAATACCTTTCTTAAAAATTATGTCGAACCGCTTAGACCTTTTTTCTTTACCGATCGATTCTTTGGCGATTTGTTCTACTCTCGCATAATGAGACTCTCTCGCCAAATTAGCCGCATCTTTCTTCAGTGCATTGTGTGAGGTGCCTTGTCTTTTCATCGGAACTCTCCAATAAAAATTGTTAAAAAATGATTACTAATCTGCAATCAGACTATCACACCAAATAAATTAAGAAAAGCAAAATATTATTTATTATAATATCGCTTTAAAAATGAATTTTTAAACTCTGTAAAATTTTCTTCCAAAATTGATTGGCGAATGTCTTGAACCAGTTTGTTTATAAAATACAAATTATGGATTGTCGCCAAAGTACTGCCCAACATTTCTTTTGCTCTGAACAAATGTGACAAATAACTTTTTGTATAATTTTTACAAGTATAACACTCGCAGTCTTTTTCAATCGGTTCAAAATCGTCTTTAAATTTTGCGTTCATTATATTTATTTTTCCGGATTTTGTGTGCAGAGAACCATTTCTTGCCATTCTGGTTGGAGCAACGCAATCAAACAAATCTATCCCATTTTCTACGCCACCAAACAAATCTTCTGGCTCGCCTATTCCCAACAAATGTCTGGGTTTTTCTTCTGGCAAAATTTTATTTACCCAGCCAACAGCAGTATTCATATCTTCTTTATTAAAAGATCCACCGATTCCAAAACCATCGAAATCCATTTTTGAAATCACCTCGGCACTTTCTTTTCTCAAATCCTCAAATCGCCCACCCTGAACGATTCCTAAAAGAGAAATTTTGTTTTCCGTATTTAATCTTTTATGTTCCTCCAAACTTCTTTCCGCCCAACGATGAGTTCTTTCCATTGCCTCTCTCTGATAATCATAATCTGCATTTGGTGAAGTACATTCGTCAAAAGCAAAAATCATATCCGCTCCAATATTGTGCTGGATTTGAATGGATTTTTCCGGAGTGAATTTGTGCATACTTCCGTCTATGTGCGATTTAAAAGTTACCCCGTCTTCGTCTATTTGTGCCAAAGCACAACCAACACCGTCCTCCATTTCGCCACATCTATTCACGATATCTTTTTTGTCAGCCGAAGCAATTTTACTTACACCGCTGCCATATGCCACACCCAAAGAAAAAGCCTGGAAACCACCAGAGTCCGTCATCGTGGGTCCATTCCAATTCATCATTTTGTGCAAACCACCGGCATTTTTAACAATTTCGTCCCCTGGTTGCAAATACAAGTGATAAGTGTTGGCAAGCACCACCTGTGTGTCCAAATCTTTCACTTGTTCCATGGTCAAAGCCTTCACAGTTGCTTTCGTCCCCACCGTAACAAAAGACGGAGTCAGAATTTTCCCGTGTGGAGTTTCCAAAACACCAGCTCGCGCCAGCGTTCCTTCCATTTTCTTTTCAATGTTAAATTTTATAGACATAATGAAACAGTATAAAGTCTGCAAAGTCGAAAGTCCATAAAGAAATAAAAAGATTAAATACCCGCTTGCACAGGCAAGTTTGCTACTTTATACTAAATTCAATGTTAGAGATTTTGCAAAAAGGCAACCCTGTACTAAACCAAAAGGCGCAAGAAATAAAACTTGTGGATATTTCTGGTGCCAAAATTCAAAATTTGATAAAAAATATGAAAAAAACTCTCCGCTCAAAAGAAGATGGGGCGGCTTTGGCGGCTCCACAAATCGGAGAATCCGTTCGTTTGTTTATTATTTCGGAAAATATTTTTGATGACAGTAAGGCAAAAACAGTTTTCATCAACCCAAAAATTATTGACCAATCAACAGAAAAAGAATGGTTGGATGAAGGATGTTTGAGTGTTAAAGGAATATACGGCAAAGTGAACAGATCAGTTTCTTGTACAATAAAAGCATATGACGAAAAAGGAAAAATATTTACTCAAAATGGTTTTGGCTTGATTTCACAAATTTTTCAACACGAAATAGATCACCTGAACGGAATCCTATTTATTGAAAAAGCAAAAGACCTTGAGAATGTCGAAACGGAAAAAAAGAAAATATAAACAGAATATAAAAGACTATTCAAGTATTCAATTGAGTATAAGAAGTATCTTTAAATCACTCGTACTCAAACATACTCAAAGTTTTGACGGTCGTCAGAATTTTGAGTATTTGAGTATGAGTTTTAGCAGGCAGGGTTCCAGAAAATATATAATGTATTTCGTAATTCAGACTATTCAAGTATTCAATTGAGTATAAGAAATATAAAAGCCGTCATGTGGAGACGGCTTTTTTTGGTTCAGGACCAACTCCCCTCCCTATCGCCCGCAAAAAGAAATGGCACGAAAAGGCAAGAAGAATGGGGACAGGACCTCCCTCGCAAAGATTAGCGAGGGAGAACAAAAGAACAGAAAAGAAAAAAGAAAGATGTTTCATAAGTCCTCCCTAAAGACCTGGATCGAGTTTTGTATGTATTTCGGCACAAAGATTGGCAAACCCAAGTGTCATTTCTCCAGACACCTTTACTCTTTCTTTAAAAATTTCTTCCATGTGAACAATTGATTTTTCAAACTCTTCTTTTTTGGCAAATGTCGTACTCATGTAGGCTTCTTCCATAATTGCCAAAAATTCCTCAAAAGAAATCTTTCTGTGTTCATGGCTAACCATATAAATACCCCCTGTTGTAGTCGATGTACCAATAATCTATAATGAAAGTATCACAATCCTTAAATTTTGTAAATTATGAACGATAAAAAAATAAAAATAGCATTTTTTGGTACCCCTGAATTTTCAGCAAAAATTTTAGAAAAAATGAAACAGGAAGATTTTAAACCTTCGCTGGTTATTGCGACACCTGACAAACCCAAAGGAAGAAATTTGGTTTTGACACCGCCCGCGACAAAAATTTGGGCGGAAAAAAATAATATTGATGTTTTGCAACCGACAAAACTGAGAGATCCGGAATTTTTAAACAAGATGAAAGAAACTGTTTGGGATTTATTCGTCGTCGCTTCATACGGAAAAATTATTCCCCAAGATATTTTAGACCTTCCAAAATATGGAACAATTAATGTCCATCCGTCGTTGCTTCCTAGACTAAGAGGCGCTTCCCCAATGCAATCAGCGATTTTAAAAGAAAACGAGACAGGAATGACAATAATGTTAATGGATGCGGATATGGATCACGGACCGATTCTGAAACAAAAAAAAATGGATATTCCCAATTGGCCACCAAAAATTACTGAATTGGAAAACATAATGGCGGAAATCGGGGGACAAATGTTAACAGAAATTATTCCGTCGTGGATTAATGGAAAAATAAAACCGTCAGAACAAAACCACAACAAAGCAACCTATATTGATAAAATCAAAAAAGAAGAAGCATTGATAAATTTTGATGATGATCCTTTTTGGAATTACAGAAAAATTCAAGCATTACAAAATCTGAAACCTCATTTTTTTGCAGAAAGAAATAGCAAAAAAATGAGAGTGATAATAAGAGACGCAAAAATGGAAAACGGCGAATTGATAATTACTCGCGTATTACCAGAAGGTAAAAAAGAAATGGATTATCAAGACTTTTTGAGAGGAAACCATTAATGAAGTTTGCAGCTTACAGCCTGCCTGCCCTGCATGCGCAGGCATGACAGATAGGTTTACAGAAAAAACAAGACAAAAATCTCTGCCAACATGGCAGAGATTTTTTACTTTATGAACTTTCGACTTTATGAACTTTATAGACTATTTAAGTACGATACTCTCAACCACCACATCCTCAAACGGCTGATTATTTATAGGATTTGAAGTCACCTGACTAATTCTGGTGGCAACATCCATTCCTTTGACCACTTTTCCAAAAACAGTATGCTTTGTATCTAAATGATTATTATCAACCACATTGATGAAGAATTGACTTCCGTTTGTGTTAGACCCTGCATTTGCCATTGCGATTGTTCCGGTATTGTTTAAATTATTCGCATGAATTTCATCTTTAAAAGCATATCCTGGACCACCTGTTCCCCACTGGTCTCTCATAGAAACATCTTTTGAAAGAGGGTCTCCGCCCTGAATCATAAAACTGGGAATCACTCGGTGAAATCTTGTTCCGTTGTAGAAACCGCTTTCCACTAATTTTATAAAATTATTTACAGTCATAGGGGCGTCATTTTGGTAAAACTCAATCTCGATTGTTCCTAAATTGGTTTTGATAATAGCTCCTTCAACAGCATTATTTTCCTGAGAAACTACTTTGGCGGCAAAGACTCCTTCATTTTTTACTGATTCACTCATTATATTAAAAATAAAAATTGTTATTAATGATATTCCGACAAGGGCAGAATACGCCACCCAAGAATTTACTTTTTCATTCGTCAACATAAATATTTAAACTATGATCTAAAACCTTTTAATAATTCCTTTGCTTTTGAAGCCCCTCTTTTAAAGATGCTTCTTTTTTTATCCTTATATGAGATAATTTTTCTTTCTACCGCCTCTTTTACATCGTCTATCGCAGAATACATATTTTCGTTTTCTGAAACTGCGCCGAAATTTTTGCCTGATGTATGGATGCTGACCTCTGCTTTAAAAACATCCCCTGCTCTGCCTGTTTCTTTGCTTACTCTCGCATTACATCCTACACTCTCGTCATTCTGGTCAATATATTTATCCAAACTATCCATCTTCTCCCTGAAACGCTGTTCAATAGCCGGTGTCATTTCCATATTGATTGCGTGTATATTTAAATTTCTCATATAATTACTTTATTATACTAATAATATTTATTAATCAATGTTGATACTTAACAATTTCGACGGTGACTGATGCCCATTAACGATTCTGACTTTGCCCTCCTCTACATTAAAATGTTTTGCTACCAATTCTATAACCTTTTTATTTGCCATATTTCTTTCTGCTTTTTCTTTTATTCTAATTTCAAAATGATTTTCCGAAACTTCTTTAAATTCTTCTTTTTTTGATTTCGGATAAACTCTTGCTTTTATATACATCCGTTTAAATTATAAATTTATTAAATTTCGTATCTATATCTTTTTTTGTCTCTCTTTTCCAAAATATCATACAGATAACTAAACACGGCAAGATAAACGAGAACAACAAAAAAAGAAAATAGCACTGTGAAAAATCCGTTTCCGTTACCAAAGGATTTTTCAATATTGGCGATAAAGTCTATTATATTCATTGACGCTTGTGGCAAGAAAATAGTAACTGGCATAAACAAGAATACGCCGGTATCAATAAACCATTCAGCAAAACCATAATCAATAGGAACAATCAACATTGAAGCAACTCCGTAAATAGCGAGCATTAAAAGCGCAACTATGATAATTTTGAACAAATAGAGTATCTCGTGCATATCAATATTATATCACCAAAATTTAATAAAAACATTTTACTTTTTCAAAATTTTTGTTAATATTGTATCTGTTAAGTTTATAAAGAATTTAACGATATTCCGCGGTAGCTCAGCTGGTAGAGCAATCGACTGTTAATCGATTGGTCGCAGGTTCGAGTCCTGCCCGCGGAGCTAGAACTAGTTAAGCCCTAATGTGAAAACATTAGGGCTTTTCTAGTTCTCTCTGCGGCAGAACTCGAAAGACGGAGGCGGTATACAAGATAAATTTTCTAAAAGAAAATTTAGGCTTGTCGCCGAGTCGGGGCCGAAGGTTCTTAGTATTTTTAAGTCTGCAAGACGAAAAAAATACTTAGAAACCTGTGGCCGAGTCCTGCCATCAATTAAATAAAATAAAAACTATCTATTAAATTGGTTCGCCAACAATATCTAATCTGACAACTCCAAGTTATTTTTTATTTCTTCTGCTCTTTGTTCAAAATCATCACCAACTTTTATATGAATATATCTTAAATTTATATCCTTATAGATTCTATTCAGCATGTTATCTCTTTCTTTTCTATCGTATCTATTGTGAGATGTTCCGTCCAATTCAATAGCGAGCAAAGGTCTCGTAGTATTTAAATCACAAATTAAAAAATCTACATGGCGAGACTTAATTCTATTCCTCAAACCAAAATGTTCATTCTTTTTTAAATTATCGTTTTTAACTCCTACAAAATCTTCAATTCTTACTTTTGAAAGCACGGTGTATTTATTTTCAAGTTGTTTTTTTAAATTTATAAACAGTGCTTGTTCTCTATCATCCAAAATTCTTTGCCTCAAATAAAACGGGGTGGATTTATTTGGGTCGTCTGATTGAGCAATAGAAAACTCATAAATTAAGAACGATATAACACCCAAAATTATTATAAAAATTAAAATATTCATAATAATATTCTATCATGTTTAATATGGAAGAAAGTTCTCGATTTTTAGTAAAAACGAGTCCTACTTAATTCAGCATAAATTTATTTATTCATCCTCCCCCACTTTTAGCTGTTTTTTTATTGTTTTTATGATACATTTAAATTAATAAAATAATTATCGAGGGAAACTGCGGATGAGGATTTCCGTAAGGAGCCTTCCTAGTAACGGGCTTTGTTGTTTCAGCCTAAGCTACTAGATTTATTAGTAGTTTTTTAATTTTTATATTATGGGAAAAGAAGAAATGGATTTACTCCAAAAGGTTTTAGATAAAAATAAACAAATGTCTCAAGAAGAACAAAATACGGCAGAAAAGCAATTCAAAAATTTATTGCACGGAAGCCCAAAGACAAGAATGGTAAAAGGATTAAAGGACTTAATAACAGCTCTAATATTTTTATTCATTGCATGGCTTTATCTTTCTGCTTTTAGTGAAGGGAACATCGAAAACATGCGATTTATAGGATTCATATCTATCCCTTTTATTATCGCTGGAGGTTACTTTTTTTGGCAAAATTTTAATAAAAATTAGATTTATAAACTCGCAACTAAAAAATATTTTGTTATTATTTAAAACAATTAAACTTAATGAGTAAAAGGCTCGTAAGCTTTTGTTTTTATGATTCAAACATACACCACAAAAGATGAAGTATTAAGAGAAGCTGAGAAAATTCTTGGTAAATCTTTACGTGAAGTGATGGTTGGTGAGAAAATCGATATATATATATATATATATATATATATATATATATATATATATA
>Ga0209541_10005850_pt1 | contig 21286 bp, 15 predicted proteins | sample RifCSPlowO2_01_FD_184027 | JGI IMG/M metagenome (GOLD analysis project Ga0209541, IMG submission 184027) | Groundwater microbial communities from Rifle, Colorado - Rifle CSP2_plank lowO2_0.1 (SPAdes) (version 2) | ecosystem: Environmental > Aquatic > Deep subsurface > Groundwater | place...
AATTTTAAGCGTCTGACTTGACGAGTGGTTACATGAAGCAGGTTGGAGGCCTCTGTTCCATTGATATGCTTGCCGATAAGCTTTTTAATGATTTGAAACCTGTCTAATTCTTTTGTCGACATAGTGGTAAGGGTCATAGATGAAACGGTTAATGAATAACCATTTCATTATACCTGAGGTAGGACATTATAGAATGCGACCACTCTGTGCCTTTTTCGGACAGTCTGTGTTTTCTGACTAAAAGTAACTTAAGGCAATAAAAAAAGGCAGGATGCTTGTATACATTCCTGCCTTGTTGAGTTAAGGAACAATAATTATGTTTTAGGAGGGCTATCTTCAGTCTTTTTTGACTTAGTAGTCTTCTTAGACTTAATCACATCGGCAACTTTTACAAGCTGGCCGACAAAACCGGAGAGTCCTCCTTCTGTTATCATATTTTCTGTTCCGCTGGCAACACGCACAGCGGTATCAGCTGCCAATGCGGCATTCCCTCCTTCTTCTTTTACCACTTGTGCGATAGCCTTCAAGCCTTCGGCAATTCCCTCGCGTTCTGCCCGTGCTTGCGCCTTAATGCCTTTAGCAACTTCTTCTTTATAAACTCTCTCACCCTCGCCTTCCTTGATCCTAGCGGCGGTCTTACCCTCTGCTTCTTTTAGGGCGGCAGCTGCAATGGCTCTCGATATGCTCTTTTTTTCTATCTCTTTTCGTAAATTAGGATCGGCAGGATCAAGATCTCTTACTTCTAAATGAAGAATAAGCACTCCCCAATTATGCAAAATATCATATGCAGGGGAATTCTCGGGAAAATCTTCTGAATAGATTAAATTTCCCATAACTTCATCAAATGAAGAAGAAGGAATATAATTCTTCTCCTCACCTTCTTCTCCTTCTTCCCCTTCTTCCATTCGAGAAATTTTAAGTATTTTTGTACAAAATTTTTCATGAACTTGCTTTTGTATGCCTGGATTGATTTCCAATTCCCGTACATCAACTGATTTAGCGCCGCCGGGTAAAATTTGGAAATAAGATAGATCGCTAATCGCTTTCCTCCAACGGGCCGCGATTTCATTTTGTACCGCTTGCTTAAAAAACTCCACTGAATACAAGGATTTTTCTGGATCAAATATCCGCATAGACACAACGAGACGAGCACGAATCTGAATCGGATCGGCTGAATCCACGTCGGGGATAACTTCGCCTTCGCCACCATTATACTCGTAAACACGCTCTTTTAAATCCAAAAATCTAATTGGATTTTTCTCTGGATTATCCCTATCTTTTCTGTGTTCATACCACGGAGTTTTTAATCTTGATACCCATGGCAATCCAATCCACACTATCTGCTTTTGGGGATACAAGACAGTCATTCGTTCATAACCGGCAAGATGGTTCTTAAAAGCAGCTAACTGCCTGTAGTGTTCTTGTAGTTCTCCGGAAACATTCACAAAAATCCTATGTAGTCCTCTATCTTTTTCTACGAAAGCTGCTTTCATTTCCGGAACACGAAGCCAAAACCATCCTCTGTCGGCCAAATATCTATATACATAAGACCACGTAAAAATCCAAAAAACAAAGTAAGCGCCGGCTAATGTCACTACTATGCCTAGGGCGTCTACTGGCCAATCTGTATTCAGATAAAAATAAACAGAAAAAAATACAAGAATCAGGGATAAACCTGCCCCCAACCATGCGATAGGCGCAAAACTCATCTCGTTTGCTCCATCCATAGAGTCGCTTTTATATTCTACCAAAGAATCGTTCATTGTTACCTCCAAGTCATGGTAATAGGTTTTAAGTTACAGAAAAAATTTAAGAAAAAGGCAGGTTTCATTTAAACTAACCTGCCTTTCAATATTCTTCCTGACCTCAAAAAATAAAAATATATTTACTCTTCCTTTTCACCCTTGTCTTTCATCTCGCACACTGTGTCTTCGATATTTTTAATACCTTTTTCTATATTGTCTAACCTGCCATCGGTTTTCGTTTGGAATGCATTATCTTTGGTGATATGCTTCTCAAGCTTTTCACTTAAATCCTTAATGGGCATGGATCCTGAAAGTAGATCCTCAAAATTCGTCTTAAAAGCAATTGAGCTTTCTTTCTCAAGTTCTGAAACTGATTTCAGCACAACATCATGACCTGCATCCTTACGATCCTTTGTACTTTTTTTTCCAGCCTCCTCTCCTTCGCATTTTTCCTCTTTTTCCACCATCATGTCTACCGAAATTAAAGGCTTGCCGTCTACTGCAGCTCTTAAGGAAAACTTTCTTGATGGTTGATTGGTTCTGGGCCCCGCGCCATTTTCTTCTTGTTTTTTGAAATGTTTAAAACACAGAAGTCCACCAACAGCAACAGCTAACAAAATTACTGGAACTACAATAAACGCATAAAGCCACTTTTTTTTCAATTGATTTTCTTGCTGCTGAGACTGCACATCCGTACCTACTTGATCTCGATTTACAACGACAGGAGGCGGTGGGTTTGGTGCGGGATTTTCAATGGGAAGTGGTTCATCAGGAGGATTACCAGGGTTCTGATTTGCATGATTGGCCATAATACACCATCCTTTCTAATCGGGTTTTACAACAACAAAACGCACAGTATTATCAGAAGACGCCGAAGGAGAAAGCTGAACTCTTACTCTTAAGAAATCTCTCAAGTCCGGCAATTTTTGATTGCTCGGCCCAAAAAAAATTTCTTTACCATTAATCCACACAGTAAACTGAGCATTCTTATCGTTCCTAAAAAAATGATAGCTTGCCTCCTCCTTGGGTATGTAGGTAAGAATCTCGCTTGTCTGACCGGGCGAAAGCTTTACTGCCTTTTGGGTTATGACGTTTTTATCCTCTGAAGGCAGATCCCACCATACTGCATTGACAAAACCTTTTTGGACTTTTTCTTCCAAAAGAGAGACGGCGTTTATAACGCTTTGCCGAACATATCCCTCTTGTTCTTTATCATCTTCAAGATAAACCGTCTTTACTAAATATTCAATAAAACCCGCTGGCATGACGCGATCGTCAAAATTCACCTTAACCGAAGTACCGGCTCTTATCTCTCTAATTCTTGTGCCTTTCGCATCGTAGAATATGGCATTGTCCAGCGCATAAGATTGTTTAAATGCGCTTCGCCTCGCCCATATCTCTGATGCCTGAGTTATTGCTTTATCTGATTCGCCTATAAAACGGGCGATGTGTAGCTTTTCCCTATTATCTTTTAAACTCGTTTTTGCAAACTTTAAGGATTCTGATTCAGGCCATTCCAATGTGTCTTTCTCAACTAAACTGGTTCCAAATATACCGTGAACCACGGGATCATCCGGAAAAAACATCCTCCATGCAAGAAAACCCATCAATGAAAATCCTGTGGCCGCAATACATAACCACATAAATCCCTTACTAAAAGACAGTAAATATTCAGGCTTTGTAAGAGTAATTGCCAAAAAGAGAAAAAAAATAAAAACTACAATCGAATAACCAAACCACAAAATCATAAAACACCTCCTATTCTTGTCTAATTTTAGTTGTCAAAGACCAAATACAGTACAAGTATGTCTGTACAATTTTATATATTAGCATATTTTTAAAATTCTGTCAAGGAATTTTAAAAAATGTCAACGGGAAGTTAAAATGTCCTACTTTTAGGGATTTAAAAATGTCCTATCTGGCTTGTTAGTTTGTTTAATAGCAGAGGCATGGAATATCTGTCTCCAGGGATGGTTGGCTGGCGGGGTATGTACTTTGGATGCTGGTAATGCCCAAGGCATTGTGACTGACGCACTTTGTTTCTCTGGTCGTTTTGGCAACAGTTTGTAATTAAGATATGCGCCTCTGAGTCTAACGTGGATTGTCTTGTCTAATCGTTCCTCGACAATGACAACATCTTTTTTACAGATTGTCGCCGGCTGTTCCTTGGTGAGCTGGTACCATTGTTTTTTGAAAGAAAAAGTAAAGTCGTTTAGTATGGTTCGTTCTTTTTGTCTGGAAAGTATTCCCGGTAATTGTCTGACTTCTTTTTCACTTAATTTTTGATGCAGGTCGGTTTTGTTTCTTGGATCAACTGAAAATTTGCCGTTAAATTTGGGAATGAATATTTTTTCCAAAAAGATGTTGGCTTCAGTGGTATTGGAAATGTTTACCAATCTTAATTCTTTGATCAATCTGTCCTGTAAGGTGTTAAACAACCTTTCCACTCGACCTTTGGCCTGGGGGCTGTTGGCTTTAATGAGATCAACCCTTAATTCCTCGGTCGATCTTTCAAACTGAGTCAGGGTATCAGGATTGTCTTTGGCCGTTGGCTGATTCATGTTGTACGTGCTGAATTTATCAAGGTAAATCGCTCTTGGCTTGCCGTTTTTAACGAGATACTCCTGCCAGAAGCCAAAGACAGGGAACACGCCCTCATGCTCGGCAAACTTGGCCACAATCACCTTTCCTGTGGCATCGTCGATACTGGCTAAAAGACAAACCTCAGCTGTGCCATTTCGTTTTTCAAACCAATATTCATATGAACCGTCAAATTGAATCATCTCGCCATAACAAGATTTCCTTTCTCGCCAAGCGCGATGGACATAGGATTTTTTCCTTATTCGCGGTTTCCACAATCCTTCGTCAATCATTATTTGGCGGATGGTTTTGGGGTCGTGATTGAGGCCGTGGTTTTCAGACAATTTTTCATTGGCAAAGGTTGGCTTGAAATCGTGATAACGCTTATGTAGCAGCCTGATGATTTTTTTCTTTTTGTCGCCATCAATTCTGTTATGGCTTTCTTTTCCGCGGTTGCCGTGGATGAGGCCATTAGGGCCACATTGTTGTACTTTGAACTTCAAGCGTCTGACTTGACGAGTAGTTATATGAAGCAGGTTGGAGGCCTCTGTTCCATTGATATGCTTGCCGATAAGCTTTTTAATGATTTGAAACCTGTCTAATTCTTTTGTCGACATAGTGGTAAGGGTCATAGATGAAACGGTTAATGAATAACCATTTCATTATACCTGAGGTAGGACATTTTAACTTCCCTGTACTAGGACATTATCACTTCCGTGCGACATTTCTTTTGTAATTTTTTTTTTGTAATTTTAATGTTTTGTAATTTAAAAAAATTGTTTTAAGTAAAAAATATTTTTTATTAAAAGCTATCTCAAAAATACTATTTTTCCTATTTTTGTCATCCTCGCGAAAGCGGGGATCCAAAAAGTCGGCTTATACTAGCGAAACTGGATTCCCCCGATAGATATCGGGGGAATGACAGTTGAAATTATTTTCGAGATAGCTTCTAGAGAATAATAATTCCGTCATTTATTCGATCGACAGAAATGAGGGTATTTATGAATTTTTTTGGAACTAAAAAATTTTTACAGCGTTGTGGTTTTCTTTTTTTTAAAAGAAATAGGCCAGCTATGCTGGCCTATGCGCTTAACGAGATTTGTATTTATATTCTGTTGTAATGGTTCCAAAACCATTAATTTCTGTGTCAAATGACCTGACTGAGCTCGTGTATCCCGCAAGCATGTCGTGCTTTATTTCCCGAGTTGCCTCGCTTCTTATATTTGAGCGCTCCTGAACTTTCTGAGATGCTTCCTTTCTGCCGTTATGAGCTAGTCCCTCGAATATGGCTATGCCCGCTAAACTTCCTCCTCCAGAAAATGGAATTGCAGCTAAACTTGCCGTCCAAACTATCCCTCTGACAACCCAGAATATCCCGGGAAACTTTGTGCGCTCTTCAACGCTCATTCTGTTCATAAATATCTTCTTACCTCCTTCCTTTTGCCCGTATGGTGAAGCCCCACGTAACGCTACTGAACAACCTTGTTCCTCTTTCTTCTCCTTCTATCTCGTCAATTTCGCATCCGAACGCCTTCATCGCCAATGCAGTGTTTGCCACTGACACGATTGCTTCTCTGCTTCGTATAGTGACATCCCTGTGCGCGTTTACTTTTGTTATGGCAAGAAGCGTGCTATTTCTGTCTATCTCCTTATCAAGATCGACCTGTATTGCATATCGCTGTGTAATTTCGCGAGAATGCTCAATGCGTTCATGGGAGTCCAAGAATCGTTCAATAAGATTCGAAGCGACTGACTCACTCTTGATTTTACTGGCTAATTCAGTAATTGGATTTCGAGAAATTTGAGTAAAGGGAACTCCTCTATTAGGAAATAAATCCTGCGGTTTAAAACAGCGCATCACATCATAGCTCATGTCAACATTCCTTAACAAAAAAATATAAATATGCAAAGAACACTTATTTTTACTATAAATTATATAAATTTTTTTGTCAAGTATTTTTGTCAAGTTGTCAAATATCAAAATTTATTAAAATTTACTGCTTTTATTGCATTTTATCGCTTTTTTTGGTACAGTTTATGTACTATGAAACGATCTGAACTTTTTTTTTCAGCCATTTTAGTTCCCCTTGATTACATTGCGTTATTAGCGGCGGGAATTGTGGCGTATCAAGTCCGATATCTTGAATCGGTAAGAAGCATTCGTCCTATTATTTTTGATTTGAAATTCAGCAATTATTTTTTTTTAGTATTGTTGTTTGCGATAATTTGGATTGCGATTTTTTCCGTACAGGGGCTATATACAATACGGGGTGTTAAAAAACAAATTGAAGAAATAGGAAAAATAATCTTGGCGTGCTCCGCCGGAATTGCCGCGGTTATGGCGGCTATGTTTTTTACGCGCTACCTTTTTGACTCGCGTTTTATCGTGCTTACGGCGTGGATATTAAGCATTTTTTTTGTAACATTTGAAAGAATATTGGTTCGCGCGCTTCAAAGAAAATTGCACGAACGCGGCATAGGAGTGCATAGGGTGGTCTTTATAGGCGACGGAATTTCTGAAAAAAATTTATCTAGAGAATTTTTAAATAACAAGAAGCTTGGCTATAAAGTTGTTTATGAGTTTAACGAATTCAATTCGCAGACCAAGGAGACGCTTGGCAGGCTGGCGGATGAAGATAAATTTGATGAGATTATTGTAACAAATCCGGATATGCCAAAAGACGCGATACTTGAACTTTCCGAATTTTCAAACGAAAGGCACTTGGATTATAAGTATGTAGCCGATCTTTTGGGAACTAAGGTTTCAAGATTTGAGATCCAAACGCACGCAGATATTCCTATCATTGAAATAAAAAAAACTTCGCTCGACGGGTGGGGCCGCATACTTAAAAGAGTGTTTGACATATTTTTTTCATTAGCCTTTATCATTGTTGCGCTTCCTATAATGCTCGCGTGCGCAATCGCGATAAAAATAGATTCAGACGGCCCTATTTTTTTTCGCTATAAAAGGATTGGAGAAAGGGGGAGGGTAATCAATTTTATTAAGTTTCGAACAATGATTCGAGACGCCCATACGATGCGCTACGACAAGGAATTCGCATCCAAGCAAAAAAATCTTCGAGTCGGCACACCCATGATAAAATTTGAAAATGATCCTCGCATAACTCGAGTGGGAAGACTATTGCGAAGATGGAGCATTGATGAATTTCCACAATTTTTTTTAGCGCTTACGGGCAAAATGAGCATTGTTGGCCCTCGTCCGCACGAGATAGAAGAGGTGGCGCAATATAATAAGACGCAAAAGCAGGTTTTAAGGATAAAACCTGGAATCACTGGACTCGCGCAGGTTTCAGGAAGATCAGATATCGACTTTGACGAAGAGGTGCGTCTTGATATTTTTTATATAGAAGATTGGTCTCTTATGCTTGATATCCAGATAATTGGAAAAACACCCTTTGCTATCATACGGAGAAGAAAAGCGCTTTAGCCATAATCTTTTTGAAAAATAATTTATGAAGATAGCCATTGTACATGACCATCTAACGCAAGTTGGCGGAGCGGAGCAGGTGTTGAAGATTTTCCACGAAATGTGGCCCGATGCCCCGATATATACCTTGTTATATGATGAAAAAAAATTGGGCAAAATTTTTCCAAAAGAAAAAATACAAACATCTTTTTTACAGAGGCTTCCCGGCGCCATAAAACATTATCAATGGTATTTGCCTCTTATGCCGACGGCGACTGAAAGCTACGACCTTGCTGGATTTGACGCAGTTGTCTCATCGAGTTCTGCTTTTGCAAAGGGCATAATTACACAGTCGGATACCGTTCATATATGCTACTGCCATACGCCAACCCGATATCTGTGGTCAGACACCCATACATATATCCAAGGATTGCCGTATCCGAAATTTATAAAAAATGCGCTTCCCGTTGTTTTAAATAAGCTGAGAATATGGGATCAGGTTTCATCGCAGCGTCCTGACGCGTTTGTCGCAAATTCTAAGTTTGTTTCAAAGAGAATAGAAAAATATTACAAAAGAAAAAGCTCGGTAATATATCCTCCCGTAGATACAAAGAATTTTTTTATTTCACCCTCCGTTGACAAATATTATCTTACTGGCGGGAGAATCGTTCCTTATAAGAGATTTGACCTTACGGTTTTGGCGTTTAATCAGCTTGGAATACCTTTAAAAATATTTGGAGACGGCCCCCAGCTTGAATATTTGAAAAAAATCGCGAAAGGAAACATTGAATTTTTGGGAAGAGTTGACGACAAGGAGCTTTCAAAACTTTATAGCCGCTGTATTGCTTTTATTCATCCGCAGGTGGAGGATTTTGGAATCACTTCGGTTGAAGCTATGGCGTCCGGAAGGCCCGTCATAGCCTATAGCGCCGGAGGCGCGCGAGAGACTATTGAGCATGGTATTACCGGTGAATTTTTTGATGAGCAGGCATGGGAGGCGCTTGCTGACACGGTCGTAAGATTTAAACCGGAAACTTTTGATTCCCGCGCGATTAAAAACCATGCTGAAAAATTCAGTATCGAGCGTTTTAAAAAAGAAATGCAAAAAATAGTCGAACAAGAATATCAAAAAGTATCTCGTACTTAGTATTTTGTATTTAGTATAAAGTATTTAGTATGGATAGAAATACTAGATACGAGATACTAAATACCAAATACTAAATATTCTACCATGCGAATCGGCATTGACATACGATGTTTAATGGAAAAAAATTATTCAGGAGTCTGCATTTACACTCGCGAGCTTTTGAGGGCGATTTTTGAGGAAGATCACGAGAATGATTATATTTTATTTTATAATTCAGCCCAAGAATCAAAAGTTCCAAAATTTGACTATCCGAATGTTTCGGTATTTGAAAACACCATACCAAATAAAATTTTTAACGCGTCAATAAAGTTTTTTCAAAAACCGCACATTAATGAGCTGGTTGGGGGGCTTGATGTTTTGTTCTTGCCTAATATCCAGTTTGTAAGCGTTAGCGAAAAGTGCAAGATAATCACAACCATCCACGATATTTCATTTGAGAGATATCCGGAGTTTTATACGGTTCGCGCGAGACTGTGGCAGAGCGCGGTAGATCCAAAAAATTTATGCAAAAAATCTCGCCGCATAATATCAGTTTCACAGAACACGAAAAATGACCTTGTTGATATTTATGGCATAGCGAAAGAAAAAATCCAAGTAATTTATTCCGGTATATCGGATAGCTTCCGTCCGATTACGGATATGGGCTTATTGGACGCGGTAAAGAAAAAATATTTTTTGCCGGAAGATTTTGTTTTGTATCTTGGAAATCTTGAACCGAGAAAAAATATAGATTCTATAATTGAAGTTTTTCTCAAGAAAATGATTCCTCAAGACACGCATCTTGTTGTCGTGGGAGCGAACGCGTGGAAATATAAGCGCCTGCATTCTATGGCGATGAAATTAAAAGAAAGAATACATTGCATCGGATATGTTGAAGAAGAAGACAAGAGCGCGCTGTACAGCCTGTCAAAAGTATTTTTATACCCTTCGTATTATGAAGGATTTGGTTTTCCTCCGCTTGAGGCGATGGCGTGCGGAGCGCCGGTTATTGCGAGCAATATCTCTTCATTGCCCGAAATAACAAATAATGCTTCCATATTGATAGATCCGTATAATATCAATGATATCGCAAGGGCATTAAACACGCTGCTTAATGATTCGGAGGCAAGAAAAATTTTTATTGAAAGGGGACTGAGGCGATCATCGCAATTCCGATGGAATAATTCTGCGCGAGAAACCATTAAACTATTTTATTGAAAGCTTTCGGAGCGTTTGGCGGAGGGGAATAAAAAATGAGGCATATGTAGCAATGCCTCATTGGTATTTGGGTTTTTGCGCACCATGGCAATATGTCTGCTTTTCGTTCATTGTGATATATTGGTATTTCGATAAAATCGAAGGCAATAATCTATGCAGGAATATATAGACAAGAAAACAAGTGCATAGATTGCGGACTGTATCAACCATGCGGGAATAGCATTAATATAAAGAACAATTTTTTCCAACATAAGCATATTTACCTGATGTAATATGTTGTCGTATGCTACGTGCTCAACCGGCGCTCGAGCGAGAAGGATAAAGGCGAGAGAAAATGCGAACGCGGTTTTTATCTTTCCACTCATTTTGGCCGCTACGTCAATTCCTTGGGAGATAGCATGCTGTCGGGCGGTTGAAACGATAATGTCTCGGCCAAGAAGTATCGCTATGGGACCAGTCGTAACCTGGCGCATTTCAATGAGAGCGAGATAAATAAGCGCCAAGAGCTTGTCTGCCATCGGATCAAGAATTTTGCCAAGAGGCGTTATCTGTCCGAATCTGCTCTTTGCAATAGCGCCATCAAGCTTGTCGGTAATAGCCAGTATTAAAAATACTATAAGGGAGTGATATTTTCCCCTGATATCGGAATACGGCGTTACGGTAAAGATATAGAATGCTCCAATGATTCTGGATATGGTGATTATATTGGCAAAGTGCTTTTTCATTTTTCTTGCCTTTCTAAAGAGCGTTGTTTCGGGTACAATAATGGTATTGTAGGGTATTTTAAAAATTTGTCAAAACATAACATTACAAATATGCGAATAGGCATAGACGCCAGGATGTATGGCCCAAAACTTTCCGGAATCGGAAATTATGTAAAAAATCTTTCTCAAAACCTTTTTTCCATTGATTTGGAAAATGAATACGTTCTATTTTTTTTAGATGAAGAATTCGAGAAGTTCCAGCCACCGAATTCAAGAATAAAAAAAATTCTTGTCAGTGCGCGATGGTATACAATGAAAGAGCAGGTATTTTTATGGCGTCAATTTGAAAAGCATAAAACAGATATTATGCATTTTCCTAATTTTAATGTTCCGCTTTTTTTTACAAGAAAATTTATAACGACCATACACGATATGACCCCATGGAAATTTCCCGGGCATAAAGTACAGGCTTCTCATCTTAGGAGATTCGCTTATGACATTGTTTTTAACTCCGCGGTAAAAAGATCTGAGAAAATTCTTACGGTTTCCGAACATTCGCGCCAAGAGATTATTAAAAAATATCCATTGGCAAAAGATAAGATTTGCGTCATTTATAACGGAATTTCCAAGACTTTTCAAAGATGTCATGATTATGGTATAATACAAGCGCTTAAGGACAAATATGGCATAAAGAAACCATTTATTTTTTTTGTCGGAGTTTGGAGAAACCATAAGAATATTCCAAATTTGTTGCGGGCGTATAAATATCTTCGCGAGACCTATTCCATTGATATAGATATTGTTTTGGGGGGCGATGGCGCCACAAATCCGGATCCAAAGATAGCGGAAACAATCCGCGAACTTGGGCTTGAGTGTGACATTATAAAAACAGGCTTTATTTCCGAAAATGAGCTGCCAATTTTTTATAGCGCGGCGGCGCTTACCGTTATCCCTTCTTTTATAGAGGGTTTTGGGCTTCATGCCATTGAATCCTTATCATGCGAAACCCCCGTAGCCGCGTCAAAAACAACAAGCATACCGGAAATTTTAGGAAAAAACGCTTTGTATTTTGATCCGTACAACCATAAGGAAATGGCGGATGTTATTCAAAGATTGCTTGCGAATGCGGATTTTTCTAAAAAGTTAGCAGAAAAAGGAAAGGAAGCCATAAAAAAATATTCTTGGGAGAAGTGCGCGAGAGAAACATTGAATATATATAACTCTTTTAAGCCATAGGTAAGATAAGAACGAAACAATAACCATGAAAAAACAAATAGCAAAACGCACAATAAAAAAAAATCTTAAAAAAAAGAACCGCCCGCGCGCCAAGCATCAACGTATCCAAAAGAATGTTGCGGCACATAAAAAAATAATTATTTTTGAGAATGCAAAAAAAATTGCGAAGAAAAAAGGTTCAAGAATAATATCTGCAACGCGAAAAAAAATACGTTCTATCGTAAAAAAAAGACGAACAAAACCCACTTTAGCGCGCCTTGATTTTGCCTCTCGCAATATTGCAGTTCAGAGCGTTTCATACGTGATTCGAGTTATGCCCGCGCTGTCGGAAGAGTCTTTGAAACGAGTTACGGAAATAGGCGAGATAACACCTATTACTCAATCATTTGAAGAAAATGCGCTTGTTCAGGAAACTATTATTCAAAAACAAGAAGATTCTTTGGATATAAAAATCGAAGACAGTAAAATAATTTTTAAAGAACATTCACTTGCCGCACCTTCTATTGATTTCAAGAAAGATGAAAAAGTTTTCTTCGCGAAAGACGCGGGAGATCCTCCAAAGAAAAATCTAAAAGAAAAGACCCTTTCTTCCGCAATTATTGAAAATTTCAAGGTGTTGCGAGAATTAACAATTTATAAATTTTTTTATTTCACGCTATGGCCGCTTATCAAGGCTTATAGCCTCGTGTATTTGGCAACAAAGCTTTATTTTGTAAAGAGAAAAAATGCCAAGGCAAGGCCAAGAAAAAATCAGAAAGTATCCTCTGCTATCGATGTTTTTGCGGCACAACCGAAAAAGTTTACATCAAAAAATGAGTATTTTTTAGTATTCAGAAGATTAAGCGCGGCAAGTATTGGGCTCGCTGCCATTGTGGGACTGTCTTTCTTGAGCCACGGGTGGTATAAAAAAGCAGCATTGGTAAAAAACGCCATAATGACGGATTCTCAATATGCCATTGAGTCAATGAAAAAAGGGCAGAATTCCGTTAAAAACCTAGACCTAGAGTCTGCTACGAAGAATTTTGAAAGTTCAAAAATATATTTTGAAAAAGCAAAAAAAGAATTTGCAAAACTTGATATAGTCACAAGAACGCTCACCCAAAAGATTCCACGGGTAGGAAAAGATATTAAGGCGGGTTTTCTTCTTCTTGACGCTGGAAAAAATATCGCGGAGGCTGGCGAGCAGCTCTCAATAGCCGCGCACTCGCTCTTTTTTGAGCCTTCTGGCAGAGAAGAAAATATCATTCAATCGTTTATTGATAAGCTATTGGTATTGGAAGAAAGCCTTGATTTTGCCATTCCAAAAATCGCTCAAGCAAAGCTTCGCATTGACGGCATAAATATTGATTCTATTTCGCTTTCAAATAAGGATGCTCTTTATATGGTGAAGCAAACACTTCCATCTATTGAAGAAAATCTTGTTGATGTTTCTTCTCTTGCAAAAACACTTCTCCACGCCATGGGGTATGGAGGGTGGAAGCGGTATCTTTTATTATTTGAAAACAGCAATGAGCTTCGGGCCACAGGAGGATTTATAGGAAGTTTCGCCCTTGTTGATATAAGCGATGGGGAGATAAAAAATTTAGAAATTCCCGCAGGGGGCTCATATGATTTGCAGGGCAGTCTCACGGCGCTTGTAGAGTCTCCAAAACCCCTGCACATCATAAACCCGATATGGGAATTTCAAGATTCTAACTGGTGGCCGGATTTTCCAACTTCCGCAAAAAAAATTTCATGGTTTTATCAAAAGGCGCAAGGGCCGTCTGTTGACGGAATTGTTGCCATTACCTCAAGCCTTATGGAAAAAATCCTCGAAGTAGCGGGGCCTATTGCCATGGAAGATTACGGAAGAATAATTACTTCTGAAAATTTTGTGGATGAAACGCAGAAGATTGTAGAACTTGAATACGATAAAGTTGAAAATAAACCCAAGCAGTTTATTGCGGACCTTGCTCCAGAGCTTTTTAAGAAAATTTCAAGCCTTAATCAAGCTGGAATACAAGAACTTCTCGCAGCCTTGTATCAAGGATTTAAAGAAAAGCAAATTGTCGTATATTCAAGTGACGCCGACATTCAAAAAATAATAGTAGATCTTGACTGGGGAGGCTCTCAAAAGGACTCGCAGGGAGGCGATTACCTCTCAATAATACACTCAAATATCGCGGGAGCGAAGACGGATGAAGTCATTGATGATTCCTTATATTATGGCGTTAAAATATTAGATGACGGGAGCATTGTTAATACGGTAAAAATTACTCGAGAGCATACGGGCATACAAGGAGATATATTTACCGGAGCGCAGAACAACAGTTATGTGAGAGTCTATGTTCCGAAGGGGAGTACGCTAATTTCCGCGCAAGGTTTTACTCCTCCCAACTCATTGCTTTTTGAAAACCCTCCTTTTGGATATAAACAAGACGAAGATTTTATTCTTATTGAGGGCAAACATATGGTTGAGCCTGTTTCCGGAACCGATATTTATAATGAAAACGAAAAAACAGTTTTTGGAAACTGGATAATGACTCGTCCCGGAGAAGTACAAGAGGTTGTTTTACAATATATACTACCATTTAAAATTACTTCTCAAAATCCCATATATACTTTGACGCTTCAAAAGCAGATTGGCAAAAAATTTGAGTCTATTATTGCCGATATTTCGTATCCTTCAGGTTTTAATGTGAAGGAAACATATCCAAAATTAGAGTCGCAAAAATTTTTATTTTTGCAAAACAATATTCCTTTCGTATCAATACGAGACACTATAGACTCGGATAAGTTTTATGGAATCGTTTTTGAAAATGTAAGCAATAAATAAGATATGAATAAAAATTTAAAAAAGCTAAAAGAGAAATCAATCAAGGATTTTGAAAAAAATCTTGAAAATAATATTGAAACGATATACGGAAATCAAAACGGTGAAAACACCGACTTTTCAAAAATTCACAAAAAAAAGAGAAGCTGGATAAAAAAAATTCTTATTATCCAGTTTATCGCTTTTATATTCTTATTCGCGATCTTGGCATCAATTCTTTATTTGAGCAGTAACTCCAAGGCAAATAGCTCAAGTATAAATATAGAATTTGAAATGCCGAAAGATATTTCTAGCGGCGATCAAACGCAATTTGTTCTCGTGTATAAGAATAAAGAAAGAATTACGCTTCGTGATGTCGAGCTTGTTTTGCATTACCCAAAGGGGTTTGAATTTTTAGCCTCAGAGCCTATGCCGTCAAATCAGTATAATGACATTTGGAAAATTGGCGACCTTGTCCGAGGCGAGGAGGGAAGGATTGTTTTAAAGGCCAAGGTAGTCGGTGAGGTGGGGAATCTGGTTACATTAAACGCGTCATTGTCATACACTCCGGAAAATTTCAGCTCTCCGTTTAAAAAACTTTTTACTTCGCCAACAAGCCAGATAACAGCATCTATTCTTTTGATAAATATTGGCGGGCCGCTGCAAGTTATCCCGAATCAAAAGGTTTCGTACGCCATTCATTATAAAAATGCCTCGGACGCCGACCTGATAAATATAAAGATTGAAGCGCAGTACCCTGAAGGGTTCAGGCTGGACTCTTCAAATCCGCAAGTAACCCAGATACCTACGCTTAATGCTTCTGAAATTACAAATAAAGACGCAAAGGTAAATAATGTATGGATTTTTCCAATTCTTCGAAAGGGAGAAGAAGGAGATATCAGTCTTGATGGTGAGTATAAAAATATGGAGATTGACGCGAGTATGTTTCTTGTGCGTATAGGTATAATTTCTGATATGGACCAGTTTCTCGCTTATAATGAAAAAAAGCTTGATATTGAAATTATTAACCCCGGTCTTACCCTCGATCTTACCGTGAACGCGTCCAAAGAAGATTCGTCCGCAAATTTTTCCGACGCCCTTAATTATTCCATTATTTTTAAAAATCTTGGGAAAAAGAATCTTTATAATATAGTCATATCCGCAAAAGTAGACTCCGATGTTATTGACTGGGACACGCTTATAGATAAAAATTTTGGCAGAAGAGAAAAGAATATTATTTATTGGGAAAGCAGCTCCGTTCCGGAATTGGCGCTCCTAAAGCCTCTTGATGAAGGAGTGATTAGCTTTTCAATAAAAATAAAGGATCTACAAAAAATAAATCTTCAAAAAGACGACCTAAAAACACTTGCCATGTCAGAGGCGATAATTTCAAAAATCGACGAGCTTAACACGCAAGTGAAGGTTTCTTCAAAAACCATAACAAGCGCCATAAACAGCGATTTGGAATTAAGAGTTCAAGGAAGGTATTTTAATGATGATAATATCGCGGTAGGGCAAGGCCAGCTGCCGCCGGAAGTAAATCAAAAAACCACTTTTAGGATATACTGGAATCTTTCCAATAATTTGCATGAAGTATCCGATGCGCAAATAAAAACAATATTATCATCTGACGCGCGATGGGAGGATAAGTTTTCCAATACCTACGGCCAGCTTGTATATGACAGCTATGAGCATACCGTAATTTGGAAAATACCAAAAATACTTCCCAATAAAACCTTTGAAGACTTTGAAGCTTGGTTTGACGTTTCTATCACCCCGAAAGAAGATATGGTCGGAAAGCTTATGCTTTTGACCTCCGACACGAGCCTTACCGCCAAGGACAACGTCACTCGCTCCGGAATATCTCATTTATCAAGAAGCGTCACGACAAATCTCGAAGACGATCCTTTCGGAGGGGGAAGGGGTCTTGTAGTTGGAAGCTTTCAGTAAAACAATGAGGCAATAGATGTGTTGTATAATATGAAAAATTATTTTAAAATTGTTAAAAAATCAGGAATTTCTAAGGCGCGTTTAACCGACCTTACTACGGCCCACGGCGCCGTACGCGGGCCTTTTTTTATGACTATCGCGACTCGAGGAGCGGTTAAGAATGTTTCAGTTGATGAAATGAAAAATCTTGGCGCGGAAATTATTCTTTCAAATACCTATCATCTACTCTTGCGGCCTGGAGTAGCGTTGATGAAAAAATATGGAGGACTTCATAATTTTATGAATTGGAGCGGCCCTATTCTTACGGATTCTGGCGGATATCAAGTTTTTTCGCTTGGCAAGCATAGGAAAATTACCGAACACGGGGTGCGCTTTAATGATCCGCAGAATGGAAACTCTTATTTTTTAACTCCTGAGTCCGCAATTCAAATACAGAATGTTATTGGATCGGATATTATGATGGCGCTTGATGAATGTCCTCCTTATCCCTCTACCGAGGCATACTCCAAAGAGAGCCTTTTGCGCACGACTCGATGGGCACAGCGCTGTAAAAAGGAATTGATGAAGATTAAAAAAAAAGATACTCTGGCAAAGAAGCGGCTTTTATTCGGAATTGTCCAAGGGAGCGTGTATGAAGGCTTGAGGAAAGAAAGTGTTAGCGCTATAACAAATATTGATTTGGATGGATACGCCATAGGCGGTGTTGCCGTTGGAGAGCCCAGAGAAGTTATGAAACAAGTGCTTCATTGGGTAGTCCCGCATCTTCCTGAAAATAAACCGAGGTATTTAATGGGGTTAGGAAAGCCAGAAGAGATAGTTAATGCCGTGCTACAAGGAATTGACATGTTTGATTGCGTCATACCTACGCGCGAGGCTCGGCATGGCAGGCTGTACATTTGGGATGAAAAAGTATCGTTTCGATCATGGTTGAAAAATCCGAATAAGAAAAATTTTTATTACACAATTAATATAGTCAAAGCTGAATATTCTCGCGATCTCACGCCAATAAATAAAGATCGGCTTGCAATGTATAGCAAGGCATACCTTCATCACCTTTTTAGGACAAATGAAGGCTTGGGACTACGGCTTGCGTCGCTCCATAATATTTCTTTTTATCTTGAACTTATGAAGAAAATTAGAAATTGCATTAAAGAAGAGATATTATAATTCAATAAACATCGAAAGTTTCATGTATTTAAAAATATGGTATAATTAAGCAAATATTATTAATATTGTGAATGAATAAGCTTCACCAAAACATTGTATTTCTTTCTTTAAAGTTTATAGCCGTCGATCTCATTACGGATTTTTTGTATTGGCCGGTTTGGTGGTATTCAAGGGGCTTATCGCATTTTGTAAGATTTTCGTTTAATCAAATATTTCAAGAAGAAGAAAAAATAGGCCTTTTTGTGTGGGCGAAAAATATTTTCAAGCCCATGTTCGCGCAAAATGACTGGCAGGGGAGAATTATAAGTTTTTTTATGCGCGTAATTATGATTATTATTAAATCAGCGCGGTTCGCGGCGTGGGCGGCGCTTCAATTCGTATTTTTAGTTTTATATATAATACTGCCGCTTATCGCGATTTTTCAGATTTTTACCTACGCATTTGAATTATTCTAATATGAACACGCCAATATACTGCACAATGTGCGCCGGGGCCGGCATATATAAAAACAAGCAATGCCTTGAGTGTCGTGGCGAAGGAGTTTTTATTTGGAGCGGCGCGTACGGGCTTTATTGGGGAATGATTATTGACACGATCCATACCCTGCATAGAAAACTTACATCGGTTATAAGAAATACCATTGATTTTTTGTTTCTTATATTTGGAATTTTTGGAATTGTTTTGCTTTTTTTCAATATAGATTTTAAAACCGCTTCATTTGAAACATTTTTTGATCTTTGGAATACAAAGGATTCTGCCATGTTTGTATTTTGGTTGAGTATCCTAAGTGACAGTTATTTGTTATTTAGATTTATGAGGCGGGTGGAAGCAATCTACAAGATGCCAAAAAATATTTTTCCTCTCAAATCATCCAAAATAGAATCTCTTCAATGGAAAGAAATAATGAAACTGCCCATAGGCAAGCGCATTGATGTTTCAAAATATTTTACGGAAGAGGCGATTGGCGCGATTGAAAAATCATACGAACTCGCGAAGAGATACAACCACGCGAAGGTTACGCCGATACATTTGTTTATTTCGCTTCTTTCGTACAGTGAAATTATTAATATTTTTTTAAGATTGGGCGTGTCATTCAAGGGCTTGCGATCCAAGCTTTCGCATGTTCTGGAAACGTACTATTCTCCGGTAGTTGACGATATTGCTTATACTCAAGAATTTCGCATAGCGCAGTTTATGGCATTTGAGCGCGGCTATATGGCTAAAAAGAAAAAGATAGGCCTTACGGACTTGCTTATTGGCGCGTGTTCTTCTTCGGAGATACTGAGCGAAATTCTTTATGATTTTGAAATAAATCCGGAAAAAATTCAAAATGTTTCCATGTGGGGCATGTTTAATAAAAATGTAAAACAAAGGCTCCATACAATGCGCACTATCGGATCACACAGGTCCAAGACGGGAATGAACAGGTCAATGACCGCTGTTGCGACGCCTTTTTTAAATTCACTCAGCGAAGATTTTACACTGTATGCCAGATCGGGAGTTTTGGAGCCATGCATCGGAAGGGAGAAAGAAATCCATGAAGTGTTTGAAATTCTTTCGGGAGGCACTCGGCGAAATGTTGTTTTGGTTGGCGCGAGCGGAGTTGGGAAAAGAACAATAATAAATGGAGTTGCCTATCTTATGATATCCGAAGAAGTTCCAGCGTTCCTCCAAGACAAGCGGCTTGTGAGCTTGAGCGTTGCGAAGCTTGTAAGCGGGGTTTCGGCAAGTGAGGCGGAGGAGAGAATATTGCGCATCATGGATGAAATTGTTAAATCACAAAATATCGTTCTTTTTATTCATGATGTGTCGCATCTTATCGGCATATCGTCGGGAGGTTCAGGAAGCATTGATCTTGCGGGAGTCTTAACCGAGGCGCTTGAGCGAAAGCAGGTGATGCTTATCGCAACATCAATCAATGAGGATTACTCCAAGTATCTGGAAAATAGCAATACTCTTGGCGGTGTTTTGGAAAAGATTGATGTAAAAGAAGTTGAGGGAAATGAGGCTATATTAATCCTAGAAGCGAAATCCGGCCCCATAGAATACAAGTACGGCGTATTTTTTACCTATGACGCAATTGTAAAAACAATGGAGCTGTCGTCAAAGTACATCCATGACCGCTATCTTCCGGAAAAAGCCATTGAAATTCTTGAGGAGACCGCGAGCAGGATTTTTAATGTAAAGGGAAGGGATATAATAATAACACATAATGATGTCGCGCAGACTGTTTCTTTAAAAACCGATATACCTCTCACCCAGATAACGCAAAGCGAATCGGAAAAACTCCTGAAGCTTGAGGAAAAAATCCATGAAAGGATGATTGACCAAAATGAAGCGGTGAGCATGGCATCGGCGGCTGTGAGGCGCGCGCGTGCGGAGATTCGCGACACAAAGCGCCCGATAGTGAATCTGCTCTTTTTGGGACCTACCGGAGTGGGAAAAACCCAGCTCGCAAAAACATTATCGCAGGTATACTTTGGAAGCGAGAGCAAGATGATTAGGCTTGATATGTCCGAATACCAGGAAAAGTCCTCTATAGACCGCCTTATAGGCTTTGGAGGCGGCGGAGACGGGGCGTCGGGCGGATATCTTACCGAGCAGGTACGCCATCACCCGTTTGCGTTATTGTTGTTGGATGAAATAGAAAAGGCTCATCCCGATATTCTTAATGTATTTTTACAGGTAATGGATGATGGCAGGCTTACTGACGCGCGCGGAAGGCTTATTGATTTTACGAATATTATTATTATATGCACGTCAAACGCCTGTACACCGACTATTCAAAAAAGAATAGCGCAGGGCAAAACGCCACAGCAAATCAAAGATGAAATAATGTCCGGCGAGCTCATTGAATATTTTAGGCCGGAGTTTATAAACCGTTTTGACGGCGTAGTTGTTTTCAAACCCCTTTCAAGGGAGGATGTGCGGCACATCACATTGCTTTTGCTCAAAGGCGTGTCCAAAGAGCTTGAAAAGAAAGGAATAAAATTAAAGGCGACAGATGGCGCGGTTGATTGGCTCGCACATCTTGGCTTTGATCCGCTTTTTGGCGCGAGGCCCCTGCGAAGAGTCATACAAGAAAAAGTGGATGATGTTTTAGCAAATTATATTTTGTCAAAAAAAGTAGACAGGCGCGATACTGTAATAATTGATATCGGAGGAAAAATAGACATTATTAAATCAAAAAAGTACTAATCAGTATGGCATATTTTAATTCATTTATTTTTCCGTTTTTGCTTTCTCTTGTTTTGACGCCTTTGGTTATATATGTTGCGCGGAGGTTTAGGATTATGGATTTTCCAATGGAGTGGCGTAAAACGCATGCCAAGCCAACTCCCT
>Ga0209541_10005852_pt1 | contig 21283 bp, 21 predicted proteins | sample RifCSPlowO2_01_FD_184027 | JGI IMG/M metagenome (GOLD analysis project Ga0209541, IMG submission 184027) | Groundwater microbial communities from Rifle, Colorado - Rifle CSP2_plank lowO2_0.1 (SPAdes) (version 2) | ecosystem: Environmental > Aquatic > Deep subsurface > Groundwater | place...
CAAAAAAATTGTCGGCTTCAAAGGAAAAATAAAATGGGACAAGACCAAGCCCGACGGCACGCCGAAAAGACTTTTGGACATTTCAAAAGCGGTGAGACTTGGCTGGAAACCGAAAACCGATTTGGAAAAAGGTATAAAGATGACGTATGATTGGTATAAAATTAGTCAAAAGTCGTAAAGTCCTTAATGTCCATAAAGTCAAAATTTTATGAAAATAGAAAAATTTGAAGATATTATCGCTTGGCAAAAATCAAAGGAATTAACCCTCTCTGTTTATAAAGCATTTTTAAGCAATAAAGATTTTGGATTTAAAGATCAAATACAAAGAGCGTCTGTGTCAATAATGAACAATATCGCTGAAGGATTTGAAAGAAGGGGCGACAAGGAATTTAAACACTTCCTATTTATCGCCAAAGGTTCGTGCGGAGAGGTTAGGTCAATGTTATATTTGGCTTTGGATCTTGAATATCTGGACAAAGAACAATATGGTAAATATTATAATTTATCTGTTGATATTTCGAAGTTATTATCCGGTCTAATTAAGACTTTATGAATTTCAACTTTACAGACATTAAGGACTTTGCGGACATTCGACTTTATAAACTTTTGACTTTATAAACTTTATGGACTATTCAACCATTATAAAACCCAAGAAAACTTTCAGTTTTAATGACTTGAAGGAGCTCTGGAAATATAAAGAGCTTCTTTATTTCTTAACATGGCGAGATCTTAAGGTTAGATACAAACAGACGCTTGTCGGAGCCGGTTGGGCGATTTTCCAACCGTTTGTGACTATGGTCGTGTTCACGATTTTTTTCAGCAAGCTCGCCAATATACCGTCAAACGGTGTCCCCTATCCTATCTTCGTTTACACTGGACTTTTATTTTGGCAATTCTTCTCAAGCGCGCTAGGCGACACCAGCAATTGCCTAATATCAAATAAGTCAATTATCACAAAAGTTTATTTCCCTCGGCTTATACTTCCTTTATCTTCCGTCCTGACCAAACTCGTAGATTTTGGAATTTCCGCGGTTATTTTAATTTTTCTTATGTTCTATTACGGCTTTGTGCCAAGATTGGAAAGTATTTTTGTGATTCCAATCGTCCTCGCAATTTCATTTATGGCATCGGTCGGATTAGGACTTACATTAGCCGCCATCAATGTTAAATACCGCGATGTCCGCTACGCCCTGCCCTTCTTCATACAAATGCTTCTATTTGTCACACCCGTCATCTATCCGGCAAGCATCGCGGGAAAATATTCTTGGCTCTTGGCGCTTAATCCTATGACCGGAGCCATCCAGAGCGCCCGCGCTTCCCTTCTAGGAACGACACCGATAAACTGGGTATTGATTGGAATTTCCTTCATCTCTTGCGCGGTGTTATTGCTGATTGGAATTTATGTATTCAAAAAGGTCGAAAGATATTTCGCGGATATTATTTAGATGAACATACAAAATGGATTACGAATTGTTGCGAATAAAGAAATGGAAATATTAAATAAACAAAAGGTGAGCATGAAGGTTCTGTATCCTGAACTTTCTTATAAAATTGTCGGGCTATTGTTTGAAGCTCACAAAGAACTTGGATGTTACGCGAGAGAAAAACAATATGGAGATTTTATTGAAAATAGACTCAAGGAAATGAATTTGTCTTACAAAAGAGAGCTTGCTATTTCAAACACGGGAAATATTTTAGATTTTATAATTGACGACAAAATAATACTTGAACTAAAATCTGTTCGATTGATTAGCAAAGAATGTTACCGCCAGTTGCAAAATTATCTTCAGCAAGCCAATATAAAACTTGGCATGCTTGTAAATTTTAGAACATCTCATTTAAGGCCGATACGGGTGTTGAAAATTGATTCGTAACCATTCGTAATATATTCGTTACTTCGTATATAATTCGTATCAATTCGTAATTTATTCGTTACTTCGTATAATCGTATGAACACAAGCAAACCAATCATAGAGATAAAAAATCTCGGCAAAAAATACAACATCACCCACCAGCGCGGCGGCTATGTCGCCCTGCGGGATGTCTTGATGAATGTCCTGAAAAGCCCTTTTTCTTTTCTAAAAACGAAAGCCAAACAGGTCGCGGGGATGGAAACTAAAGAAGAATTCTGGGCGCTCAAAGATATAAATTTTGAAGTCCAAAAAGGCGAGATCGTCGGAATAATCGGCAGCAATGGCGCCGGAAAATCCACTCTGTTAAAAATATTAACTCAAATCACGCCTCCCACAACCGGTGAAATAAAAATTCACGGCCGAGTAGGAAGCTTGCTTGAAGTCGGCACAGGCTTTCATCCGGAGCTTACCGGACGGGAAAATGTTTTCCTAAACGGCGCAATTTTGGGAATGACCAGAGCCGAGATGGCAAAGAAATTCGATGCTATAGTCGAATTTGCCGGTATAGAAAAGTTTCTTGATACGCCGGTCAAATATTATTCAAGCGGAATGTATGTCCGTCTCGCTTTCTCCGTCGCTGCTCATCTTGATCCTGACATATTAATCATAGACGAAGTCTTGGCGGTGGGCGACGCCGAGTTCCAAAAAAAATGCATGGGAAAGATGGAAGAAGTCACCAAAAATCAAGGCCGAACAATTCTCTTTGTCAGCCATAATATGGGAGCAATAAGACAGCTCTGCAGCAGGTGTATCCTGCTTCAGAACGGCAAAATTGTAAAATTCGGCGCGACAGAAGACATCGTTTCTTATTATTTATACGGACAGAATAAAACCGGAGAAGAAACCAGCAGTCAGTTCATATCAGACAAGAAAAATAATTTTCCTGTCCAAGTAACAAAAATTTGGATTGAGAATGAAAATGGCGTTGAAATTTTAGAGTCAGAAATAAAAAAAGATTTGATATTAAATATAGAATACCGAATAGATCAAACCATAAAAGGACTGGTGGTCGCATCTTTGGTTTCAAGAGAAGGAATGCCGATAATGTATAGTTATGACACAGATGCCGATGAAAGCCTTTGGACGAGAGAAGAAGGTATCTATCAGGCAAAAGTTGTTCTGCCGTTTTCAATTTTCAAAGAAGGATCATATACAATTTCGGTATTAATGGGATACGGACAAGAAAATATTACTGACCCAAAGACTTTTATCAGATTTAATGTGGAGAACAACAGCGCCGACTTGACTCATAAAAGTTACAGAAACGATCGCCCCGGCTTTATAATGAAAGATGTCAAGTGGAAAACCCGCAAAACTTAAAAAAATTAATTCTTTAAAAAATGGCATTGGAAAAAAAAGATTTGAAACTATTAGCCGAATTAAGAAAATGTTATCCGAATGGAGATGATTTGTGTATTTTAGGCGACTGCCATTTTCATTTTAACAATGAAGAATTGCTCGAGATAAGCGGCATCAAAAAAAATAATTCCAGCAATTTGTCGCGAACCGACCTCAACTCTTTTAAATCAGCATTAAATTTCAAAAGGGCGGAAACATTAGACATAGAAGGGTCGCCTACCATTAAGTTAGATTTGCAAAAACCCATACCAAAAGATTTGGAAAGTCGTTTTGATTGGATAATTGATGCCGGAACCCTATTTTGGTGTTTTGATATAGCCTTCGTATGGAAAAACATATTATCCATGATTAAAGAAGACGGCTGTGTTTTTCACTTGAATGCGATGAGCGGATATTTCGGTAGAGGATATTATTCATTTCAACCTCGTCTTTTTGCCGATTTCTACAACCAAAACGGGTTTGAAGTAATCACTTTGGCTTTCCGCCTCAGGCCTCCTCATATTTTAATTAAGAAAAATACTACCATCTCCAAACTTAAAGAATCGTTTCACAATATTGCAGGTTTAGAAAAAAAACTTGACTGGCAAAAAATTCCGCAAAAAGATATTTTTTTAAATAAAGTGGGGCGACTTGAAATGAAATTCGCTGATTCTATGGCCGATATTGAACCGGATATGATACCAAATAACGCGATTGTTGGATGCTTCGCTCGTAGAATAAAAAAAGTTCCTTTTGCTTCGCCGATACCCAAAAGGTGGTGGCCGAAAAGTTTGTAGTGTGAATTGATTATTTATATACTTGCAGTATTAATAACAATAAAAATGGAAAGAAAAACAGATAAAATGGACAAGATATTCAATCTGATTTTTGTGGTCTGTCATCCTGACGATGAAGCGATATGGGTTGGCGGTCTCTTGTCTGAGCTGTCTCGTTTTAATTTCCTAAAAGTCTATGTAATATGCCTTTCGGGAGGAATTTCCGAAAGACTTCAAGAATTCAAAAAGGCCCAAGAAACGGCCGGATATTTTCAATCTTTCATTTCTGATGAAAAATTAAAGCCGGCAAACGATCCCCTCATCGTAATTTCCGAGACAGTTGAAAAAGGAATAAGGAGCTTCTCCTTGAAATTTGAAGATGTAGACCTGCTTATTACGCACCCGCCCTTCGGAGATGAGCATGGACACCCTCACCATAAGCAGACTTATAGCGAACTTTATCTATGGACTAGAAACAATTCTATTCCTTTCGGATACTTTTCTACTGCCGCTGTGCCTTTTTTTGACTTAAGACCTACATTGCAAAATATGAAAAGGTCAGGAACTTTGCATATTTTGCAAGTCGCTGATTGTATAAATAATTTATCTTTACTGAGAAAAATCTTTTCAAAATCATTAGAACCATATCATACTCCAAAATACTATCTCCAATTTTTGTCGGAAAAAGAAAAAAAAATAAAAATGCTTCAATGTTACAATTCGGTTGATTTAGAAAAGTTCAAGAAAGAATACTGTTCATACACTCAAAATTCCGAATCAATTTATATTATTGATAAAGCCGGTCTTGTTCCATTTGAAACTATACTAGCTACAATGGAAACACCGGGGAAAAAACATCTTTTTCCGCCCCAAAAAAGTTTCTTTAAAAAGATTTTTAATTTAAAATCATAGAATCGTATGCCTTGCATATTAAAACAAAAAACTTCTCAGAGTCCCGGCATTATAACTTTCACTCAGAATGAAGTTTTGTATGGTTTTATGACAAAATCATCAAAAGTGAAGGGGTATCTTGAAGAAAATTCAAAAAACAGAAAATGGATATATGGAGTCCATATACAAGGCGACTGTTCTTACTTAAAAGAATGGAAATTAGAGTCATGGCAGAGTTTTATAATGTGGCCGAACACGAAAGCGCCCTTTCTCTCAAATGTGCCCGAAGAAAAACTTATGGATATGAACTGCATAAATTTCATGCCGGATATTGAAGCACCGAAAGACACCGTAAAAAAATGGGACATCTGCGTTGTTTCTCGCCCTTCAAAAATAAAAAGGATTGCCGAAACTGTTTACACAGTAAAGAAGCTGATGGCGATAAGACCAGAATCTAAAGTTATTTTCATAGTCCCCGACTCCAGAGACATCTTAAAGGGATCTAAAACCTATGAAAAAGACAATGTGGACAGACGCTATTTTGACCTCCCTTTGCAAATTTTCACTTCAGAGGAATTGAAAAAAATTTCTTTTTTGTCCTCATCAATCAAATCTTTCGGGATGTTCCCGGTATCGCACGATCTGGTAACGGATATTATGGCAAAGTCAAAGTTTCTTCTTTTAACATCGCGCAGAGAAGGCACGCCCAGAGTCATCGCAGAGTCTCTTATGTCCGGAACGGTTTGCATTATTTCAAAAAATTTACGATGCGGCATACTTGATTGCTTAAATAATAAGAATACGCTCTATCTAAATGATGATATCGATTCCGACGCAAACGCTATAGCTAAAGCGCTGGATAATTATTCTGATTTTTCCATAGATAGAAAAGTTATTGAAAAATTCAGAGCGGAAAAAAATAAACATATTCTAAAAGAACGCTTAAAGGATATTATTGTTTCGCTCAATTGTCCGACTGAAGGAGATTGGTATCTTGAAAATCTCCACCTAAGGCTCGCCGGCCACGGGGTCAAGCATAATTTTCAATTTATGGAAGATGAGGATTCCCTATTTTATTGGCTTGATTATGTCCAACACAACAACCCGTATGATGAAGATGGTTCATGGAGAGAAGAAAAAATAAACAGCTCATATATTTTATCAAAAATAAAAAATTCCATGAAAAATGCGCTAACGCGCGGGAAAAAATTGGTAAAAAATGCATTAAAACTAAAACATTATTAAATAATGTTTTAGCCACTGAACATAATTGACAAATGACAATACTTACAAAAATTAAAAATAAAATAAGAAAATTTAAAGAATCCAACGAGAAAGATGGGTTTGCAAAAACGACTGAAAAAGCCCGCAAGCATCTACTTAGAAGTCTATGGCAGAGGAGCGGACTCGGCGAATGGAGACTGCCTATGCAATGGATAATGGGTAAAATAGTGGAGATGAAAAAGACTGTGAAGGTTGGCAATTTGCAATTAAGCGTTGACAGTCCGGCAATCGTAACATCCACCAAGTACCGATTTTGGTTTGACAATTATGAAAAAGAAGAAAGGGATGCGGTAAACAAATTCCTTAAGTCTGATTATCCTATTATTGAATTGGGCGGAGGAATAGGAGCTATGGCCTGCTTTATAAATAAAAAACTGACAAATCCGAAAAAACATATAGTAATTGAAGCTAACCCGAATCTTGCTAGCTTGATTGAGGAAAACCGCCTAATAAATGATTGCAATTTCACTATCATAAACAGGGCGGTGGGTTACAATGGAAGTGAAATCCCTTTTTATATCGACAAAATATATGTAAGCGGAAGCGCCAAGAGAAAAACATCTGAATCAATTATCGTCCCTGCGATAACTTTGAAGGAGATATTTGATAGATACGGATTTGATGTTGCCGTCCTAGTCTGCGACATAGAAGGAAGCGAGATAGAATTGGTTGACATGGAGATCAATACGCTTTCAGAGAAAATAAATTTGATTATTATGGAGACTCACTCAAGAATTACAGGCAAAAAGGCAATAGAAAAAATGCTGAGCCGGTTGCAAGAGCAAGGATTTGAAAAAATATTTTCCTCAACGGACGCAATCGTTTTTAAAAATAAAAAGTTTAATAATAAAAATTAATGATTGCTGATAAAATAAATACCGTAAAAAAATATTTAGATTTCTTCCTGCCTGCCAATTTAAGAGCAAAAATAAGATTTGAAGTAGTTAAGTATTTAAAGATGCGTGCGCCGTTTTTTCGGAAATCCAAACTTAAATTTAACATAGGTTCTGCCGGAATAAACAAAAGTTTTGAATGGTATCCAACGGATAAAAAAAGTTTAGACATAACCAAAGAAAATGATTGGCGAAAAATCCTCTCTTCACTCCTACTGGACAACATAGTTGCCGAGCATGTTTGGGAACATTTGAATCGGTCGGAAACCGAACTGGCCAATGCCAACTGTTTCAAGTATCTAAAAAAAGGAGGGATTCTAAGAATAGCTGTGCCGGATGCCTACAATCCCAATAAAGATTACATTAAATCGGTCAAACCCGGCGGGACTGGTAAAGGTGCGATGAACCATAAAATATTTTATAATTACCGGACAATGACAGAAGGTCTTCAAAAAGCCGGTTTTATTGTTAAGCTATTGGAGTATTGGGATGAGTATGGTCAATTTCATTTCATTGACTGGACAAATGAAAATGGATTTATAGAACGCTCCAGACGATATGACACCAGAAACAAAAATGGATCATTGGAATACACTTCCCTCATAGCTGAGGCCACAAAACCGTAAATTCTAGCTTTAATATAAGTTATCTATCAAATAATTTTATGATAAAAGGAAAATTGAAAAAAATCACCGTAAAAAAAATCTATTCTTTCCTGTCTAAAAAATTGAGATCCAAAAAAATAGAATATTATTCAACGAACGAAATCAATCTTAAACTCACCCATTTCAAAATAAATAAAATTGCCATTCTTATTGACGAACTTGCTGATTTTAATTTATTTAAAAATTTGAAAATTAAAAAAATTATCGGATTTTTCAGTTTTAATCTTGATATCATAGGAACTAAAATAGCCGATTTTGAAATTATGCCGCTCCTGCCGAACTCCAATATTGATACTGACGGCTGGCTAGTAAGCACAAGAAATGAACTTACCTCTTTCGCGCTGAATCGCTATCTGCTTGAAAATAAAAGAGAAAACCAAATTATCCTGCAACATATCAAAAACCCCAATGGCACAAAATATTATTCCTACGCGGATTTTTTCAGCAATGACCAGAAGACTCTTATGTATATAAATAATTATTTGAGAAGATTGTACGCTCTTCCCTTTCCTTTAGATATTCGTTTGACCTTAAGGGATTGCGAGGGAAAAATTGTTGAAACTCGGCAGGTAATTATCCCTCCGGACTCAATAAAGGTTATTTCCAGCGATGATTTCCCAGTAAAAAATTTTGTGGGTTATCTTGAATTGGAATTTGAAATCTCTAAAAAGATTTCCCCGTTTCTGCATTATATGGTTGATTACATTTCGCCGGATTTCATAAGCAGTAATCATCAGTCCGGACTTGGACTGCATCCGGCGAATTCATCCTTTACGAGAGGATACATACCGACGCGAGAAGATGAATCTCTGGTCGTGTGCCTGTTCCAGCGCAATTATAAAAATCCGATTAAGGTAATGGCCGTATTAAACTATTTCAAAGACGGCAATAAAATTTCAAGGGAAAAAGAATTCAAGCCTCTTAAACAAAATCATATGTTATATGAGGACATAAAAGAATTATTCAACGAAATAAATTTCAGCGAAATAAACTCTCCGTATGTCGTCGTTAAATCAGAACACCCCTTGCATCGTCCGAATTATTACTATGCGAGAAAAGGCAGAAAGGGCTATTTTGACACCTCTCACGCCGGACCTGACTTAAGATATCAAGTCAAAGGGTTTTATAAAGAAATAGCGACAATAACCAAAGAAGAAAAAAACAAATTACATAAATACAATTGCGTAGAAATGGATTTGAAACATTATATCCTCCCAGAGGAAGAGAAAATAGAATCCGTCATGGCATTAGGCGATGACACCACCGTAGATATAAAAAATTTCACTCTTGAATTTTATGACACGAACGGAGTTCTTTCCCATTCGTTTGAGAAAGAATTTGATTGCGACAAAAAAAGATATTTCAATATCAGCTCCTTTCTAAAAGATAAAGGCATCCGCGATTTTTCCGGATCCGTGTCTTTCCGACCGAGAAACAATGATCAGCAAATCCCCGTCTCAATTAACGGCATATCCATATTCAGCCATAAAGACAACCCTTATTATACCAGCACCGCCGCGAGCGGCGGCGCCCCCAACAACATACCGTTTTATTTTCGAGCGGGTCCGCCGACCTACAGCAGAACAAAAAACTCCGCCAGCATCACTGACATTTTCTGCAGAGGCATCGCTTCCGACCTGTTTGACACTTATATCATAATATCTTATCTAAGCGCCGACAAAAATCTCAACAATAAAATAGACTATGAAATAGAGGTGATGAATTCATCCGGTGAAAGCAAGTCGATTTATAGAAAAATAAACTCTAACGGGACGGATTTCATCAAACTTTCCGATTTAATCAAAATGACCGGACACAATTCTGAAAACGGCAATTATACTGTCTGGATTTTTAGCGGAAAGGCCAATCTTTACGCCCAACACATACTTTATCGAAAAAATGACCATGCCATAGCGTTGGAACATTGTTATTCAGGTAAATTTGGGATATGATGGGAGCTTAATAAATCAATAAATTGACTAAATACTCTTCATTTACAAGCCCTGATGGGGAAAATGAACATTTCATTTCAATAAGCTCCGAGAGAAACTCGGATTTTTCAGAATGTCTTGAATCTTTTTACGAATCATATGTTTCCACTCTGAAAGAAATAGGATTAACGCAAGACACTCAGGTATTCTGCCGGTTTTATCTAAGCGACATCGCGAACCAAAAGGAGGAATTGTTAAAATCCAAAATATTCAAATTCTCTAAAAAAGGAGCGTACTCAATAATTCAGCAATGCCCTCTTGATGGGGGCAGTATTTCAATGCTTTCTTACCATATTGAAGGCGCTAAGAAAAAAAATGTTCTTAAATTTAACGATAATGAGTGGAAAAACGGAATATCCATTCAAGGCGGAAATTATGCTCTGCATTACACGGGTAACTTTATAAGCGAAGGACCGGTTGATTCGTTCAAACAAACCAGTGACATATTTTCCGATTATAATTCTTTTCTTAAAGAGAACAGGATGTCTTTGCTCAACAACACCGTGAGAACATGGATATACTTGCGAGACATAGACAACAATTACTCCGGCATGGTTGAAGCGAGAAAAATTTTTTTCAACAAAAACAGTTTAACCAAAGACACTCGCTATATAGCCAGCACGGGAATTGAAGCCAGACTGAAAGAGCCCTCGGTTCTCGTTTCTATGGACGCGATCTCAATTTACGGGCTTAGACCGAAACAAATTGTCAGAATGGAAGCCAGAGAACATCTCAATCCAACCCATGAATACGGAGTCACCTTTGAAAGAGGAACAAAAATTGAATTCGGCGACAGGTCCCACCTTTATATTTCCGGCACTGCTAGCATTGATAAGCAAGGAAAAATTCTGCACGCTGGGGATGTAAAGAAGCAGACCGAACGGGTAATTGAAAACATAACGGCTCTGCTTAAGCCGCATGGCGCCGATCTTAAGGATATGCTCTATTTCATAGTTTATATCCGAAATATAACTGAAGCCAAAGCGGTAGAAAGCATATTGAAAAGAGAAAAACTTGACAGTGCGCCTATCATTTTTGCCGAGGGAGCCGTTTGTCGTCCGGGATGGCTAGTTGAAATTGAGGGGAAAGCCATAATTAAAAATAAGCTTGAGTGGCCGGATTTCTTTTAAAATTTATAATATTCTCATGAAAAAAATGAAGAAAAAAATAGTCGCTTTGATACCGCTCCGCGGAGAATCCAAATCAATCCCTTACAAAAATATCAAAGAAATTGCAGGGAAACCTCTTGCCTATTGGACATGCTCCGCGGCGATAAATTCCAAAAATATTGACGAAGTGTATGTATCCACGGAAGACGAGAAAATTAAAAAAACAATTCAGTCTATGAATCTAGGAATAAAAATCATTGACAGACCGAAGGAATTCGCCAAGGACACATCCAGCACGGAATCAGTAATGATCCATTTTATGAAAAAAGTGGATTTTGATATTTTGGTATCGATTCAAGCCACCTCCCCGCTCACAACCAGTGAAGATATTGACATGGCGATTGAGCAATTTGAAAAAAAAGGTAATGATTCCCTCTTAACCGGCGTTTTGATAAAAAAGTTTTTCTGGACCAAAGACGGAACGCCTTTAAACTATGACTACTTGAAGCGGCCAAGAAGACAGGATTTTGAAGGAGTTATAAATGAAAATGGCGCATTTTATATTACAAAAAAAGAAGTTCTTCAAAAATACAGAAATCGTCTTGGCGGTAAAATTGGAATCTACGAAATGTCCGCCGATAAAATAATTGACATTGACGAACCTTCAGACTGGGAAGGCGCTGAAAAATTATTACTAATAGATAAGTAATAGAATGAATAAAAAGAAATACTTAATATTCGGCAATGGTTTTATCGGAGGACATTACGCTTCTCACTTATTGCTCAAAAATTCAGATGTGAAAGTAATTTACCGCAGCAAGCCCAATGACTCTTTACCACTCAAAATCCAAAAAAAGAGTGACAATAGCATTGATGAAATTGTAAAAATTCTCTTAAATTTTAAGCCCGACTATGTGCTGTTAACCCAAGGAATATCGTTTATACCAAACAATGAAAAGGATCTGGAGAATTCAATTTCCAGCAATCTCATAGCTCCGCTAAAAGTGATAGAAGCGATACATCTGCTGAGAAAAAATAAAAAAAGTTTTACTATGCCTCAAAAGATAGTTACCTTTGGATCCGCGGCGGAGTACGGCAACAGCAACAAAAAAATCTTCACTGAAAGTACCCCGTTAAATCCAACCTCCCTGTACGGTCTGAATAAAAAGTGGCTTTACCAAGCATCGCATTATTATTTTAAACTTGGCATACCGTGTGTCCACATAAGACAATTCAACGCTGTAGGAGCGGGACAACATCCCGGTTTCGCAATATCTTCATTTTGCCGCCAACTTGCTCTGATGGAAAAAGGGAAGCAAAAGCCGGTTTTAAAAGTCGGAGATTTAACCCAAAAAAGAGATTTTATAGATATCCGAGACTCTCTTTCCGCTTTTGATATTATTTTAGATAAGGCAAAAGACACTCAAGTAATAAATGTTTGTTCTGGAAAGTCATATTCCTTGGAAGAAATTGTGGAAAAACAACTTAGGAAATTGACTGCCGTTGATTTCTCGGTTAATATCGAAAAAAAACTTATAGCAGAAACCAGAAGCCCCAATAATATTGTGGCAGGAAATCCGATTTTATTGAAAAAGCTGGGCTGGAAAGCAAAATACACATTATCCGAATCTTTAAAATGGACATTGGATTATTGGAGAAACCAAACAGATTGAACATTTGTTATAAATAAATTATGAAAATAAGGAAAAATTCTCTCATCCACATAGAAGGCAGGCCGATTGGCGATGACCATCCGACATTTATCATTGCCGAAGCAGGAACTAATCATAATGGTAAAATTGAACTCGCGAAAAAACTTGTTGATTTGGCATTTGAAGCTGGTGCCGATGCGGTAAAATTTCAGATGAGAGATTTTGATACGCTCTATACTATGGACACGCTTGTTAATATTAAGAATCAAGATATTGGCGTTCAATACATCCTTCCGCTGATAAAAGATTCAGAATTAATCGAAGATGAATTCAAAGAACTCGCAGACTATTGCAAAGAAAAAAAAATCATATTTTTATGCACTCCTTGGGATATTAAAAGCGTTGATGTTCTGGAAAAGATTGGCGTTCCGGCGTATAAAATTGCCTCAGCCGATATGGTAAACTTTCAACTTTTGGAATATGTCGTTTCAAAAAGAAAACCTATTATTGTTTCTACCGGTATGTCCACATCTGATGAAATAAACAACACGGTCAAGTTTTTGAGAAAACTGGAAGCGGAATTCATTCTTCTTCACTGCAACAGCTCCTATCCGTCGTCGCCAAAAGACCTTAATCTCAATTTTATTCAGACCCTAAAAAATAAATTCAATTGCATCGTCGGTTATTCGGGACACGAATTGGGTCTAGCCACCACTCTGGCCGCGATTCCCCTGGGCGCCAAGGTCATTGAAAGGCATATTACGCTTGATCGAACAATGACAGGTCCCGATCACGCGATAAGCCTTGAATCCGCCGAGGTAACGGAATTGATTCGCGATATTAGGCGAATAGAGGAGGCTCTTTCGGGCGACAAAAAATACATTACGAGCGGAGAATACATAAACAAAAAGACTCTTTCAAAAAGTCTCGTGGCAGCTCAAACCATAAACAAAGGCGAAGTTCTCACCTCCCAAATGATTGCCGCCAAAAGCCCGGCAAAAGGTGTTTCGCCGCAACGACTTTTTGAACTTGTCGGCAAAAAAGCGAAAAGAGACATGAACAAAGACGATTATTTCCTTGATTATGATTTTGGCAAAAAGCCCATCAAGAGAGATTTCACCTCAAAAAGAACTTGGGCGCTTATAGTTCGCCCTCACGATTTTGAAGAAATAATTCGTCACAACAAGCCGCCTGCCGCAGAGTTTCATTTCAGCTCCCAAGACATAAGCAACCGCCTCAAATTCAATCCCCACAAAGACATTGAGTTTATCGCTCATGTACCCGACCTCTGGACAAATAAACTCTTGGATCTTTGCTCTGAGAATGATGAGTCACGAAAAAAATCGATTGAGAATGTGAATAATTTTCTTAATAAAATTCGCGAGGTAAAAAAATATTTTAAAAAGTCATCTAAAATAAAAGTTATAGTCCATCCCGGAGGAATGAGCCGTGATGGCTTCGTAAGCGGAAAAGAAAAACAAAATATGTATGATCGTCTTGAAGATTCTCTCAAAAAAATAAATAAAGAAAATATTGAACTGCTTTTGGAAAATCTGCCGCCGTTCCCATGGTACAAGGGTGGACAATGGTTCTCAAACATATTTACCAACGCGAAGGAAATAGCGGCGTTTTGTAAAAAGAATAAGTGCTTCGCCTGCTATGATACCAGCCACGCTCAACTCTACTGTACCCACGCGAAAAAAGATCACACTGACTTCTTTAGAAAAATCAAATCTTTTATCCGCCATATTCATATTTCAGACGCAATCGGCACAGACGGCGAAGGAATCCAAATCGGAAATGGTGATTTGCCTCTAGATAAACTGGCAAAAGAAATCGCGACTGTAAAAGCCGGTTTTTCGCCTGAAATATGGATGGGACACAGAAACAACGGTGAAGGTTTTTGGATCGCCCTCTCCAAACTTAAAAAATATAAGATTTGATTATCAACAAAAAATATGTCTTCCAACACATCTAATTTTGGTTATGAATACACGGTTAATCTGTGCTCGGCGATAGAAAAGCTCACAGAAAATGAAGAAGCTCTTGATTCTCAAGTCTTTTTCCACAAAGGCGCGAACTTAAAGTTCGCGCTTGAGAGAGCTCTCTACAGCACTTATGCCAGCAGTAAAAATCTTTTTGAGATTTACGAAAAATGGAAAATGGGAGTATTGCCTCCCGTAATACGCATCGGTAACCTTACTGAAAAAAAATTAGCAATGATTATGACTGGCGCTTCTGAAGAAAAATTTGATACGAACGATAAAAAAAATATTAAAAAAATGGCGTATTTTTTTATTCAAAATATTTTTCGCGTTATTTTTATTGATAAAATTGTTTCCGCAGAACGAAGATATTATAATTATTTTTCTCAAAAAAATAATAAGGCAAAAACACTATTCTATGTGCCCAACGAGAGGTTTGTGTGGTACACAAAACCCATATTTGATTCTTTGCCAGCGCCACGTTCTTATATCACAAACAACAGCAAAATAGAGAATATTTTAAAAGAAAAAAAAATTCCTTTTGTCCCGAATTCGGTCTATTTTTACAGCCTGGAAAAATTATCAAAAAAAAACACCTTGTTAAAACAATTCAATGTAATGCAAAAATATGATTTACTTTATGATTCCATAAAAAGAATTAGGCCAAACAAAGTCATTATCGCGGACGGCGGAGGATCAGAGTGCGAAGTGGTAAATCAAATTTGCAAAAGAGAGAATATAGCCTGCGTTTGCATACAACAAGGATGGTCGCCTATAATACATAATGGTTTTCGCAATATGAGTTTTTCAAAAATGCTAGTATGGGGAGAAAAATTCTCAGACCTTCTTCGCCCTTATAATCCTGACCAATATTTCGTCGCGACAGGAAGCCACATTATAGATTCCCCCAAAAATAACCCCAAAACTTCAGTTAGGTCCATTTCTTTCTTTTTCCAAACCACCACTATTGTGCTGAACGATGCCGGTTGGCAAGAATTCCTTCAACTTACGCATACGGTCGCAGAGAAATTCCCGCAACTTACTGTTATAATACGAGAACATCCCGCATACCCGATTGGTGCTGAAGAAAAAAAGAAATTTGAAAAGCGTAATAATGTGGTTTTTATGAATCCCGGTAAATGCAACCTCAGCGAGGTCTTAACTCGTTCCGATCTGTCGGTTTCAATATACTCCTCTGTCATCCTTGAAAGCATAGCGGCCGGAGTAATACCGATTATATTTAATGTAACTTCGTACCCTCGCTATTTTCCCGATGTTGAAAAAGCAGGAGCCGGACTTGAAGTAAAAAATTTAGATGATGCCGTTGATGTGATTAAAATACTGATTAACAATCCAAAAGAATTAGAAAAATTCGTCACTCCAATGGAAGAATTCAGAAGACAGTATTTTTACGCTGATAAAGAGCAAGCAATTAAAAATATCGTTAATGAGATAATGAATTAATATTATGCTATCCCCAATCGTATTATTTGTTTATAACCGTCCCGAACATACACGAAAGACAGTTGAGGCTCTGCAAAAAAACTTTCTAGCCGAAGAAAGCGAGCTTTTTATATTTTCAGATGGACCTAAAAATGAGTCTGATTCTGTAAAAGTCCGGGAAGTGAGAAATTATCTAAAAACAATTCCTGGGTTTAAAAGCGTAAACATAATTGAAAGAGATAAAAATTTAGGTTTAGCGAATTCAATAATTTCCGGAGTTACGGATATCGTGAATAAATTTGGAAGAATCATAGTTTTAGAGGACGATATGATAAGCTCGCCATACTTCTTAAAGTTTATGAACGAAGCACTTGACTTGTATGAGAATGAAGAAAAAATAATCGGTGTTCATGCTTATACATATCCAACCAAACGAAAACTACCTGAAACATTTTTTCTAAAGAATCCGGGTTGCTGGGGCTGGGCGACTTGGAAAAGAGGATGGGATTTATTTGAGCCGGATGACCAAAAACTTCTAGACGAATTGCAAAAAAGAAAACTGACAAGAGAATTTGATTATAATAATTCATATAGTTTTTCTGAAACTCTTCGCAAACAAGCGCAAGGAACAAAAGACTCTTGGGCGATTCGATGGTATGCATCAGCTTTCTTGTCAGACAAACTGACGCTTTATCCGGGACAATCGCTGATACAAAATATCGGTTTTGACGGCAGCGGAATAAATTCAGGCATTTCAAGCATTTACGATATTGAAAATTTAGGAACGCATACGCCAATAAGAAAAATTGAAATGATTGAGAGTAAAAAAGCAAAAAATGAAACGGGAAAATATTTCCGTTCCGTTAAAACAAAAATGGCAAAAAGGCTATTGTGGAAATTATACTCACTGATAAAAATTTTCAAAAAACAAAATAAAAAGTAAAATATTTAAAATGAATAACGCAATGAAATTTTTAAGAAAAGGGGTTAAATTGATTAAGCGTATATATATGCTTCTTATAATCGCAAGATTGAGATTATTTCTAAAAGATAAGCCTAGATTCCATTTAAGGCGCGTAAAAGTACTTGGTCTTAATATATTTTTAAATGACCCTAGATCATTTTATTTTGAGTTTATCCATATATTTAAAAATGAAATATATGGATTTCATTCAGCAAAAAAAGATCCTGTAATAATAGATGGCGGGGGTTTTATCGGAGCCTCATGCCTTTATTTTAAAAAGAAATATCCAAAATCGCACATTATAGTGTTTGAACCGGATAGCAATGCACTGTTCATATTAAGAAAAAATATTGAAGTCAATAAAATAGATAATGTTACAGTTGTTGAAATGGGTCTTTACGACAAAGATACTGAGATTTCATTCCTGCCAGATAATACGGACGGTGGGAAAATAGACACAGGAGGAATGCATAAAATAAAAGTGACAAAATTAAGCAATTACATAAGTTCAGAAATAGATTTTCTCAAACTCAATATTGAAGGCGCCGAACTAAATGTCTTTGAAGATTTAGACAGAAATGGCAAGTTTAAATATATAAGAGAACTCTGTATTGAGTACCATTCCTTCAAACACCAAAAGCAAAATCTAGATAAAATCTTGGGCATACTAACTAAAAACAATTTCCGATATTACATAAGTAATTTTGAAAATTCGCCCAAAGGAAATTTCAAATCAGACGAAAATACACAATTTTATCTTCTGGTATACGCTAAAAATATTGCCGTTTAATGTGTGTTAAATTTAAATGTCGCTTCAAAAATTTACAAAAATTTACAGGTTGCAATTCATTAAAAAAAACTATAGTATTTCACTATATTTATGAAAAAAATAACAAAAAAGAGAACAATAGCAAGAAAAAACAACGCTAATAAAATTGATTTGAAAAGCGCAAGATTTCTGGTGACGGGAGGGAGCGGTTCTTTTGGTAGAAATATCATTAAAAAATTACTGGCCCTAGGCGCGAAAAATATCATCTCCATCAGCAGAAATGAAGACCTAATAAAACAAGCCGAGGCGGATGTTGCTTCTCCTTTCGTGAAATTCAAACTTGGAGACATAAATGATAAAGAGTTCATAAATAATCTTATGAAAGAAATAGATGTCGTCTTTCATACAGCCGCTATCAAACATGTATCTCTGGCGGAACAAAATCCCCGAGAAGCCTACCGAAGCAATGTGTTGGGTTTACTCAATATTCTTAATTCCAGCGCCTCAACAAAACGTTTCGTCCACATCTCTTCAGATAAAGCAATTGGTGTTACTAATTGCTACGGAGCAACTAAGCTTTTAGGGGAATATTTGGTTCGGGAAAGTAACGATATCCATCAAGAAAATATATATCTTGTCACCAGATGCCCCAATCTGCTTGGGTCAAGAGGCTCTGTCTTGGACGCTTGGAAACAGCAACTTAAAAAAAATAATAAAATAAAAATAAGCGACCCGGAAATGACAAGATATTTTATCACTCTTCCCGATGCGGCTGATTTTGTTGTTGACATAGCTTTAATGGATAACGTAAATACTAAAGAAATATACTACCCGCTCAAATTCACAAAAAAATTTCAACTTAAGGATTTAGCAGAGGCGTTTCTAAAGATAAAAGGTAACAAAAATTCTTCAATAGATATAATAGGCGCTTCAGCAGGAGAGAAAAAACACGAAGACTATATAGCAGATGTTCCGCTTTGCAGCGTTAAAGAACTCGTTGCCGCTCTCGAAAAAATAAATTGACTCTGCGAGCCGATTTCAATCCGCTTTCTTGGCTCATCGCCATAAATTATTTTTCAAACTGACAGAACAATAAAAACATGGGTAAGCCTAAAAAATTAACTAACCGCGTCAGTAGAAAAATGCCAGTGATTTTTTCCATCACTTTCAAGAGAATTCTTTCTCTATTTAGATCTGTCCGCCCCAAATCGCAAAAATTCGGATTTGATCGGGGCGGACCGATCAATCATTACTATATTGAAAAATTTATTGAAGAAAATTCAAAATATATCAATGGCACGGTCATGGAGATTGCCGATTCAAGATATACTGAAAAGTATGGAGAAAATGTAATCAAATCTGAAATCCTTCATTTTCTGAATGATAATCCCAAGGCGACCATCATAGCCGACCTCACAAAAATTGAAAGCTTGCCTGAAAATTTAGCGGACTGCTTTATCTTTACTCAAACTCTGAATTTTATCTATGATTTTAAATCGGCTCTGCTCGGAACCTATCGCCTCCTCAAACCGGACGGGGTACTTTTAGCAACCGTATCCGGCATTTCCCAAATATCAAGATACGATATGGATCGCTGGGGAGATTATTGGCGCTTTACAACCCTTTCATGCGAAAAGATGTTTAAAGAAGTTTTTGGCGCAGAAAATGTAGTTGTGGATTTCTATGGAAACTGCTTGTCAGCGAGAGCGTTTTTGGACGGACGATCAAGCGCAGAGCTTACAAAAAAAGAACTTGATTACAAAGACGATGATTACCAACTGCTCATAACCATACGCGCGCGCAAATAAAGTCTCATAACAATTAAGAAATCTGATTCAAAAAAAATGAATATTTTTTCAATTTATAATGTGGCGATAAACAGGATTCAACGGTTGGGAATTTATTTCAGATCTCACATCCTCAGCCATCTGTTAAAACACAGCATAGTGCTGGTCTATCATAGAGTGGCTAATGTCTCCCACGACCCCCTTCAGCTCTGCGTTTCCATTCAAAATTTCAGAGACCAAATATCATATTTAAAGAAAAAATTTGATATTGTTCCTCTTTCCCAGATAGTCGGTAGCTTAAGATCTCGTAAAATAAAAAATAGAACTCTGGCGATAACATTTGATGATGGTTATGCCGATAATCTTTATGAGGCTTTGCCGATTCTTGAGGAATTTAATGTTCCAGCGACAATTTTCATCACTACCGGCAATACTGATTCTCAAGAAGACTTCTATTGGGATAAAAATACAAACAAAGAAGATCGCGGACGGCCGATGACTGCCGAAGAAATAAAAAAAGTGGCCTCTCACTCGCTCATAGAAATAGGCGCTCACACCGTTCACCACCCTAATTTAAGAAAAATAAATATAGATAAACAAGCAGAAGAAATAATGCAAAGTAAAATTATGTTAGAAAAAATATTAGATAAAAAAATATCCGGATTTGCTTATCCGTTTGGTTCAAAAAAATCTTTTTCCAAAGAGACTGTTTCCGAAGTTAAAAAATACGGATTTAATTTCGCGTGCGCCAATACTCAAGAAAAAGTCTGCTTCCTTTCTAATCTATTTGCCATCCCAAGAATCCTAGTGAGAGACCAGAGCCCAGAGACAATGGCAAAAAAGTTAAAATGAACAAATATGAATATACTTCACATTAACACTATTGATAATCGTGGCGGAGCAGGCAGGGTTCATTGGAGATTATCTAATGAGCAGAAAAGAAGGGGTCACCATGTTTTCTCTTTTGTCGGATTTAAATATTCTGACGATCCTACTGTGTGCGAAGTCCCCAAAAACCCCCTGTACTACAGAATGAGCAAATTCTTCGCGAATGACCTGCGATTTTCAAGGAGTAATTGGATTTTAAAAACTGAAGAATACAAAAAAGCTGACATAATCCACTGCCATAATATCCATAGCGGTTTCTTCAATCTAAAAACTTTGGAAATAATGTCTAAGGAAAAACCTGTCGTGTGGACATTGCAAGATTTATGGCCAATCACTTCAGGTTGCACCGATTCGTATCGGTGCAAGATAGAAAAACCGCGCAAATTTTGCGGAGTCTTATGGGACAACCGCAAACACTTACTTGAACAAAAAAAGAAAATCTACAGAAATTCAAATTTTACGACCGTAACATCTTCCCAATGGATGACTGGAAAGATAAAAGGGAGCGCTCTCGGACACCTTGATAACCGCTTAATTTTTAATGGAATAGATACCAGTATCTTTAATCCTAGAAACAAATTAGAATCTAGAAAAGAACTTTCCCTTCCGTTGGATAAAAAAGTAATCTTATTTATCGCCATAGGCGGAATAGGAGATCGCCTGAAAGGCGCGAGCTACGTTGAAGAAATAGCTGGATGTTATCTCAGTGACAAAAATAAGCTTTTTGTGGCAATCGGCGGAAAGAAAAAATCAGATACCGATAAAAAAAGAAAAAAAGACAACATTATTCAAACCGGATATATCGGCGACGAGAATATTTTAGCGAAATATTATTCCGCGGCTGATTTTTTTCTTTATCCGTCAAGAGCCGACAATTCACCGCTCGTAGTGACGGAAGCTATGGCTTGCGGTACTCCCGTTGTGTCTTTTGAGAC
>Ga0209541_10005854_pt1 | contig 21280 bp, 27 predicted proteins | sample RifCSPlowO2_01_FD_184027 | JGI IMG/M metagenome (GOLD analysis project Ga0209541, IMG submission 184027) | Groundwater microbial communities from Rifle, Colorado - Rifle CSP2_plank lowO2_0.1 (SPAdes) (version 2) | ecosystem: Environmental > Aquatic > Deep subsurface > Groundwater | place...
AACAACCCATTAGTTATTGCAAGAAATGGTGGAATGGAAAATCTTGAATTATATTACGAGAAGGCAAAAGCTTCAGATGGAGATTTAGGAAATTATCATCCTTTTAAGGGAAGAGATTCTTCTGTACCACGGGGTCGTTTGCTCTACCTCGACAACGGTTGCAGCGGTCTTGATGGCGGCAACGACCTTGATGGCAGTGGGTGGTTTGTCGGGGTAGCGCCGGAGGCGCACGCATCGCGCTGATCCAACAACCCAAAGGTTTTTATAAGATTCTGTAATTACAAAATTTGTCTCAGCTGTTTCAAATTCAGATGAAAGAATAAAATCTTGATGAAAATTAAGCCGCTTGGAACTACACGCCCTTTCACTATGGCAATTTTTTGCTATAAAATTCAACTGCAACACCTAATGTTGTGGAGCAGCGGTGGTTTTCAGGAAAAGTGTTAAGGGCTACTTGTGAGGGCCGTTTGCTCTACCTCAACAACGATTACAACGGTCTTAATGGCAACAACAACCTTGATAACAATGGGAGGTTTGTCGGAATAGTCAAGCTGATTAGGCTGAGACAAATTTTAAAAATCATTAGAACAATCTTCTATTTAATAATCAACTAAAATAATTTAATAAATAGGTTTTTTTTGCGAATCATTGTTGTTTTTGCACATAAATTAAAGATTTTGAAATGTTAAAACGACAGAAATGACACATAACATAGAACTTATAAATAAAAGTTATATTTTCTATTTAATGTCAATATATAACCTTATGGAAGAAGATTGGGAAGCTTATTGTTTAATGGCAGGAATTGCCATAATAGGGGAATTTAGTAAACCAAAAAAACATATCCAGATTAAAGAAGGAAAGAGATATTGGTGTTATCAAGCAATTAGATTAAAAATGAAGAATGAGTTTATCATAAATGAATGGATAAGAATTACGAGGATATGGGAGAAAAAATTAAATCAGGCTTTTATAACAAATTATTTTAAAGAAGCCCATAAAGAAGGCGATCAATATTTAGTATACTTTCTCCCTAATTGGATATATTTTATATTAAAAGAAATTAAACATTTCCCATCAGAATATACTAATAAAGTATTTTATGATAGACTTAAAAATTGGAAATTTGGTGGAAATTATAAGGAAAAATATGTTTTAGGTAAAAAAGATCTGGATTTGATATTAAGTTCACAGAAGAGTATTTACCATAAATTATTTACAAACAAAGAGTTAGCAGCAGGAGCATTTATTGTAAGTTTTGATTTAGAGTTTAAGGGGGTATTGGATGGAAGACCTTGTTTGTGTATGAGCGATAAATATAAAGATTTTTTAGAATTTATGTTAAAATTAGCCGATAAATATCATTGGTCAACTAAACCTAAACTTTCTGAAGTTTCTGTTGAATATAGCAAGAGTCTTGGGATAAATGCAAGCCCTCAATTTTGTTTTAGAATAAAGATTTCTAAACTAAGAGAAATATACTCTATTGCAGGACCATTATTAGATGATTATAAGGATAAATTATTAAGACTTAATATCCAAAGGTCATCAAATTTTATTAAAGGTAATTTTAAGAAAAGTAAAACAAAAGAGAAAATATTAAATATTGTAAGAAAATTAGGAAGTACAAAAACAACCGAATTGCAATTTTATATTGATGTAGGAGTGGATGTTATATTAGGCCATCTGAATAATCTAGAAAAAGGGGGTTATTTACAGAAGGATAGAGAAGGTAAAAGATATATCTGGAGCATAAAAGATGCCAATAAATGCAGGAGTTGAATACGGAAAAGCAGAGCAGGAGTATCTTCAGGCAGACACTCCAGAAGAGAAATTAGCATGTCTGAAGAAAATGTTGTCTGTAGCGCCGTCACATAAAAGCGCAGAAAAGCTGCAAAAAGGAATAAAAGAAAGGATAAAGAAGTTAAATGATTCAATCCAGAAATCATCTAAAAAAGGATCTTTTCAAAAAATCTCAATTAAAAGAGAAGGCGCTGCGTTAATTTCCATTGTTGGCCCTACAAATTCTGGAAAGTCCACTTTATTGAATAAATTAACAAATGCCAATACTTTGGTTGCTGGTTATGAGTTTACAACAAAAAAACCAGTACAGGGAATATTGGATTATCATGGAATTAAACTGCAATTAATCGAGATTCCTGCAATCATTGAAAATTTTTCTAAAACTGAAAACGGTCCTTCTTTGCTTAGCTTAGTTAAATCCTCAGACTTAATTATTTTTATGTTTAACTCTCCAAAAGAAAAATCTCTGTTGGACAAAGAACTCTCAAATATTAATGTTAAAAGAATTATTTACAATAATGAAAAAAACTTCACAGATATTATATGGAAATCTCTCAGCATAATAAAAGTCTATACAAAACAGCCCGGAAAGCCGAAAGATTATCCTCCGGTTGCTCTGAGAAAAAATTCTATTATAAGAGACTTGGCTGAAAAAATTCACAAAGATTTTTTAAAGAATTTCAAATATGCAGTCATAAACGGCAGCTCTGCAAAATTTCCGAATATGAGATGCGGATTGAGTCATAAATTACAGGATGATGATGTAATAGAATTCCACATAAAATAAAAAAAGAAGGCAAGGAGCGCTTACCTTCGTCTGCTATAGCCCCTTACTCTAACTGTTTTTCTTCCTACTTTTCTACTGTATCCCTTTACTTTTACACCACCGCTTCTTGCAGCAGCTCTTCTCCTTCTTGCCATATTTTCTCACCTCTTTTCCCAGATTTTATTATAACTCCAAGCAGTAAATGCTTGAATCATAATCTTGATTTTTCACATATGCTTCAAAGCCAAAGCAACTGGCTTAATCATAAATATTATTCCGAGTGTCAGCCACAGCCATCTGAACTGCTGGATCAAATCTGCATTGACAAAACTTGCTATAAAAAATGCTATGAAAAAAACACTCAGCTTGATTAATGTAATGTCCCAAAATTTCAGATTCTTTATGGCCCTAGCAAACCACATGCTAAATCCATTGTTTTTATTATTTATAAAGCTTGTCATTAATAAAAAATAAGAAATAAGCTCAGCTAAGCTGATTTTATCTTTTGTTGTAGATGAGAGCAACCACACCAACAGCAATTAATATCCAAGGCCAGATAGTTATATTCCTGAACACAATGCCATTTTGCTGTAGAGCATAAGCAGCCCCGATTAAAACTAACGCAGCAGCTCCGCCGTTTGAACAAGCTCCGCACCAGTTTCCGTTTTTAGCCATTATATCACCTCTTAAATATACTAAGGATTATACATATCCTATTATTTATATACTTTTGTATTTTTAAATCCTTTTCCAACTAGATATATTTCTTTGCTCTCTTTTCTGGATGCTTTAGGCTTTGAAATTTTAAAGAATTCAAAATCTTTTCTCACGTCTCTTATCAGTTCCTCGAATCCAGTTCCCTGAAATACCTTGGCAAGAAAATTCCCATTTGGCTTTAAAACTTTCCTGGCTATCTGAAAAGCATCTTTCGTCAGGTCTATGCTATTTTCAGCATCCATATGTCCAGAGGTATTGGGAGCAACATCGCTCAAAACCGCGTCAAATTTCCCCATTTCCTTGACTTTTAAACTCCCTATGCTTTCATTGATAAACTCAAAATTCTCATTATCTATTTTGCTCTGTTCCAAGTCAACTCCAACAATTCTCCTGACTTTTAATTTCAAGCAAACCTGAACCCAGCTTCCCGGGCTTGAGCCAAGGTCAAGAACAACATCGTCTTTCTTTATTAAGTTGTATTTCCTGTTAAGTTCAATCAATTTATAGGCGCTTCTTGCGACATAGCCTTCTCTTTTGGCTTTCATGAAGTAAGCATCTTTCCTGTTAAGCATATAATTGAGAAAGTAAATGTTTATATATAATTTTTTGCTTTTATTATTCATGTCAAACAAGCCAAATCTTAATCGGGTAATTGTGCTTAGGTTCCAGGATGAGGTTATTCGCCAGATTAATCGCCTTGATGGAAACATGAACTTAAGACAGCCAATAAAAGAAGAAAGTACTTTAAGAATATTAAACCTCTTATCAAATAAAATTGAAGGATTAATAAAATTATGCGGAGAGTTTAGTGTTGATCCATTAATTAAAATTTATTTAAAAGAGATGAGAGATGCAATTATCTTATTTAGACTCAATGAAATGGAGTTAAGCACTTTCATTCAAATTAAAGAAAAAGTTGCAAAAAATCTTACGGAGTTGATATAAATATGGATAATATAAAATGGTTTGGACACGCATCTTTCAAATTAACAGGAGAAAAAGTAATTTATATTGATCCTGTAGAGGTTTCAGATAAAGAAAAAGCAGATATAATCCTCGTATCTCATTCTCATTTTGATCATTTCTCTGTAAAAGACATCAACAATTTGACAAACTCAAATACAAATATCTTAATCACACCAGATTGCCAGTCTAAGTTAAGAGACGTTGAAGGGAAAGTTACTTTAATAGAGCCTAATAAAAAATACAATGTCAAGGGAATTTTAATAGAAACAATCCCTGCTTATAATTTAAATAAGAAATTCCATCCAAAAGATAATGATTGGGTTGGTTTTATCTTAACTTTTAACGGAAAAAAAATCTTATATACAGGGGATAGTGATAATATTCCTGAACTTCAGCATTTAAAAGTGGACATTGTTTTAATCCCGGTATCTGGAACTTATGTCATGAATTACAAAGAAGCAGCCTCTCTGATTAATTTAATAAAGCCAAAAATAGCTATTCCTTATCATTACGGCTCTATTGTTGGCTCTGTAGAAGATGCCTTAAAATTTAAGTCTTTGACAGAAGTTCAGGTAAAAATCCTTCCTAAAGAATAATAACATTAATTTTATATATAAGATATACTTTAAGTATATTGGTGATATAAATGGAGTATGAAATTTCTTTCACAAAAAGAGTATCTAAAATGGGCAAAAACCTCGTTATTAAAATCCCCAAAGACAGGCACGATGATTTTGACCATAAAGACCTTGTAAAAGTCTCTTTGGTAAAGAAAGAACTGCAAAGATTACACTAAAACCTGTCCGATTAATTTAAGTCTTCTCATATCTTCAGGAGATAGTTCTCTAGTCATTAAATAAGATCCCGTTATTTTTCTTCTAATTTCTTCAAAAGAGCTTTTAGGATCAATAACTCTTCCAAAAATAAGCTCATAACACGCTTCAGTCAAGCCATATTCTCCTTCAGGTTTTCTTTCAAAGACAAGGTTTAGTAATTGTCCGTCTGCAGCTTTAGGTATTAATAAATATCCTATAACTTTTTCACAAACCTCGCCATTTTCTCTAGCAAATCTAACTCTTTCTTTCAATTCACCGACTACTGATTGATTTTCCATCCATTCGCCTTCATTTCTCATTATAGATTCAAGGTGTTCTTGGGTATATTTTCTGCCAGCTATCGTTACAAGTTCAGAGCTAATTTTAAATCCCCCCCTTTCTATGTAATCAGGCATAATTTTAGAAATAAAAGCTTGCTTAAATACAAATCTCTTCTCCAGAATAGAAAACTATTTATTTTTGCTTACTTTTATTACTTTCCCATCGCTTAAATATGCAATTCTATCCGCTTGTTTTGAAATTTTCTCATCATGGGTTACTACAATCAGTGTTTTATTCTCTCTTTTTTGCAAATCTCTCAATAATTTCAATATATCCTCTCCTGTTTTAGAGTCTAAATTTCCCGTAGGTTCATCAGCCAGAATCACTTCAGGATTATTAGACAAAGCTCTTGCAATTGCAACTCTCTGACTCTGTCCTCCTGATAACTGGCCCGGGAGATTGTTTAATTTATCTCCTAATCCTACGCTTTCAAGCAATTCTTTGGCTCTTTTCTCTCTTTCATATTTATTAATTCCTTGAAACATCATGGGCAATGCTACATTTCCAAGTGCGCTCAAACTAGGAATTAAATGGAATGACTGGAAGATGAATCCGATTTTTTTCCCTCTTATCTGGGCTAGATCAGACTCATGCAGATGAGCAATGTCTCTATTGTCTAAAAATATCTGGCCTTTGCTTGGAACATCCAAAGCTCCGACAGAATTTAGCATTGTGCTTTTTCCCGATCCGCTAGGTCCTATAATCGCTAAGAATTCTCCTTTGTTAATTTCTAAATTAGCTCCGCTTAAAGCAGGGAAATCAACTTTCCCAAGCTTGTAAATTTTCCAGACTTCCTTTAGTTCAATGATTTTATTCATATCTCAGCGCATCCACAGGCTTTAATTTGCTTGCCTGTCTTGCAGGCAAAGCTCCTGAAATCATCCCTATAATAAATGCAAATCCCAGTCCGAACAGCATCAATCCGGGATTCATTGTAACTATTAATTTAAATCCAGCTTGTGTTGAAAACTCTCCGATTGATAATGAAAGTAGAGTTCCGATGATGACTCCGAAAAATCCTCCTACAAATCCCATTAATCCTGATTCAATTAAAAATATGCTTAATATATCTGAGTTCCTTGCTCCGATTGCTTTCATAATCCCGATTTCTTTTGTTCTTTCTAAAACTGTGGTGTACATCGAATTTGTAATCCCTATGCCGCCGACAACTAAGCTGATTGCAGCAATTCCTACTAAAACAGCTTGAATTACTCCCAATATCGTGCCTATCTGCTCTAAAATCTGCGTCGGAGTTATAACTTGGAAATTTTCATCGCCTCTTGATCTCTTTAATTCTCTTTTAACTCTGTCCTGCAGATTGATTATATCCACTCCGGGCTTTATTTGAGCTGAAATGAATCCAACTTCATTTGTTTGTCCGAAAATTTCCCTGTAAGCATCTAATGTAATATAAATTGTATTGTCATCCTGCTGGTTTCCAACTTCTTCCAATACGCCTACAATTCTGAAATCTTTTCCTGCAATTGTGATTTTATTTCTGACTCTGACTTTCTTGTCAAATAATCCGTCTGCAACTCTGCTTCCTATCAAAGCAGCATTGTCATCACCTTCATCAATATATCTTCCTTCTTTCAAATCAGTAGTGTCTTCTAGCAATTCCTTCCCGTTTTTTCCGCCGAATACACTTGGAAACTTCACCTCGTTGCTGAATTCAACCTCGCCAGGCCGTGCAGATCCGTAGGAAATTGTCTTAAAAGCACCCATTCTTTCTAGAACTTCTACATCTTTATCCGTAATGCCGTCAGAAGCAGTTCCAGGACCTTGGAAGCCTTGAGCTGCAATTAATAATCTATCCGCTCCAAAAGCTTCAAACTGTTCTTCAATAGTAGCCTGCAGCCCCAATGATAAAGAAATCAATGCAACGATGGCAGCAACGCCGATAACAATGCCCAAAATTGTAAGCCATGCTCTTAATTTCCTGTGCATTATACTGTTCAAAGCTAAAAGAAAATAGTCTGAGATCATAGTCTTTGTCTTTTTCTCTTCCTGTACATTCTGAATAAGAAGAAAATTATAACAATTACTATTATCCCTAAATAAATTGTATAATTGGGCTTTTGCTCTAATCCAAGTTCAACAGCTTCTTTTTGAGTGTATAAATTAACCCCCAAATTGTAGTTTTTCTTGAAATCTCGGTTTTTATCATCTTTGTATTCTACTTCCAATGGTATGGAATCTGTTTTCTGCTTGAATCTCAAATCAAAGGTTGCAGTTTCAAAATCATCAGGCTCTACATTCCCAATGTAAACACTGTTGCTTGAAATCAAGTCATACAAGCTTGATTTTGGCAGATTAGCAGATAAAAACTTGATGTCACTTAATCCCTTATTTACAAATCTTATTGTAATCTTTCCTGTCTGTCCTACTTTGTATATCTCGCTTTCTTCAACAGCAACATCCAATACAGGATTTGATTCAATTATAATTCCAATAACGCTGTTTTCTTCAACTTCATTGCCGTTTTCATTATACTGGACTAATATCGGAATCTTGTAAGTTCCTGGCTTTGCATCAGGATTTGTTAATAATGTAAATGAAGCGCTTTTTGACTTGTCGCTCTTAATATTATCTATTATTTTCTGGGCTGCGGATCCTAAAGGTATGAATGGCAGTGAGCTTGAGCCTAAATCCAAAGCAATTCTAATGTCCTTAATGCTCGAATCTCCTTGATTTCTCAAATTAACATCAATAATTGTCTGGCTTCCAGGCTCAACTTTGCTTGGAACCGATTCAACAGAAGATATGGTAATTGAACCCGCATTGGCTATGTTTGCCAGTAATACCATCATGATTAATATTGATATTAGCTTTTTCATTTTAATCAAAATTCAGTTTTAGTATTTATAAACTTTTCTATTGTAACTACTCTTAAATAACTAAATTTTAAGAATTTCTATAAGTTTGTTTGCTTCTTCAAAAACATCTTTGGTATTCTTGAATTTAATCAGTTTGTTTGCTTCTTTTACATCACACCATCTATAGCTTTTATGTTCATTGCTTATCTTTATCTCTTCATTTTTAGTGGTTATTAAGAAAAACACAACTTCTTTGTAAACTGTCTCCTTATTCTTCCTGTAAAAATAGGATATTTTCGCCTCAAAATCCAGGTATTTAAATTCTCTAATTCCTGTCTCTTCTTTCAATTCTCTCTTGGCAGCCTCTTCACGAGTTTCATTTTTCTCAACTCCGCCCTTTACAAATCCCCAGTGGGTTTCATACTCTAAAAGCAGGTATTTCTTTAATTTAGGATTGTAAACTACCATTCCTGCAGATATTTCTTTAGTCATCTCTATTCAAAACTACAGCTTAATTATATATCTATTTGTTTTTAACGTACTTTATTTTTACGCTTCAAAACCTGTTTTTTTACTTTTTCTAAAGCTAAGTTTATGCATTGTTTAATCCCATATTCCTCTCCAGTTGCTGTAAATATACCATTATCTGTAAAAAAATTTACTCTGCAGAAAAACAAAGGCAAGTCTCTGAATTTTTCAGTTCTTTGCTTTACAACTAATTTTAATTCTCCATTGTTTACAAATTTTTCCTGTTTGTCTAGAAATCTCTCTACACTCTTTTTGAAATAGTCTCTATCATAACTTGGTAGCTCTTTAAGCCTCCCAGCAAATTGCATTGACAGATTTTCCATCTGACATCCCCCCAATTATGACAAGTAGAGAAAATATATAAAATCGATTGTTCTCACTTTGAGTTAATTACTTTCTTTTTTTCTTTTGAAAGAACAACAGATAAATTATAGGAAGAATTCCAATTGAGTTTATTACTAAAATAGCTACAAACCATCCTCGTTGATTTCCTCTTCCGCATTTCCATAGTGCAATTCCTTTCCAGACTAAATCCCATAAAGAAATAACTGCCAATACCGCAATACTTAAGCCTAAAAATGATCCATTCATATAACCATTAAGAAATATTGGATTCATCATACTAAAAACAAATAGGTTTAAATATTTAAATCTTATCTTACCCTGGATAAATCCCCATTAATTATTATTGGTTTAACTGCCTCAATTTCTGTTTTATAATAAGGAATGTCTGGGATCGGATTTAACAAAAAAATCTTCTGGTTTAAAACATGAGCAAAACCAATTTCCATTAAAGTATTTCCGCCAATATAATTTTTAATTCCTTTCTTATCATAATTTAATACAAGAACAGCATCTGCACCTTGCATTGCATTCCAGAATTCCCTTATCGCATCTAAGTTTTTCTTTGATATTTATTTCTTGTAATATTATCATTAAAGATAGTCAAGAATATAAAATTTATAGCAGAATACCACAAGACAAGTATAATTTAGATACAATCAACATCTATTCTCTCTATAATTCTCCCAAATAATTTATAAACTTCTCTTGTTTGTTTAATTTGATGGAAATACAATTTTACAACACTTTAACAAGAAAGAAAGAAATTTTCAAGCCATTAAAGAAATCTCAAGTTAGAATTTACACATGCGGACCAACCGTTTACTCTTATCAGCACATAGGAAACTTAAGGTCTTACATATTCGCAGATATACTAAGAAAAGTTTTAGAATATAACAGTTACAAAGTAAAACAAATTATTAATGTTACAGATGTAGGCCATTTAACTTCTGACCAGGATGAAGGAGAAGACAAGATGGAAAAAGCAGCTAAGCGTGAGAGGAAGACTGCAAAAGAAATCTCAAATTATTATTTTTCAGTTTTCAAAGAAGACTTAAAAAAATTAAAGATCTTAATGCCTGAAAAATGGCCAAAGGCATCAGAGCATGTTAAAGAGCAGATTGAATTAATAAAAATATTAGAAGCTAAAGGCTACACTTATCAAACTTCTGATGGAATATATTTCGACACATCAAAAATAAGAAATTACGGAAAATTAGCCAAATTAAAAATATCTGATTTGGAAGCTGGAAAAAGAACTTCTCTAAGAGAGAAAAAACACAAGACAGATTTCGCATTATGGAAATTCTCTCCTGAGAATGAAAAAAGGCAGCAGGAATGGAAATTCAAATCGAAAATGGGCTTCCCGGGATGGCACATAGAATGTTCAGCTATGTCCATGAAGTATCTTGGAGAAAGTTTTGACATCCATACAGGAGGAGAAGATCATGTCCCAGTTCATCACACAAATGAAATCGCCCAGTCTGAAGCAGCAACAGGAAAAAAATTCGTTAATTACTGGCTTCATGGAGCTTTCTTAACATTTAAAGGTGAAAAAATCTCAAAAAGCAAAGGCGGTTTATTTACCTTAACAGAATTATTTGAAAAAGGCTTTGATCCTTTAAATTACAGGTATTTATGCTTAACAGCTAATTATCGCAAACCTTTGGAATTTTCTTTGGAGTCTTTAGAAGCTTCAAAAAATGCTTACAATAATTTGAAGGAAAAAATATTAGAGATTAAATCCGGCAATAGAAAAACTAAAGATAAAAAATTAATAAAACAATATAAAAATGAATTTTCAAAAGCAATTAATAACGATTTAGATATTCCATCCGGATTAGCTTTGCTTTGGAAGTTGTTAAAAGATTCTAATATGGGGGATAAAGACAAGTATTCATTAGCTTTAGAATTTGACAAGGTATTATCTCTTGGCATTAAAAATCTTAAGGAAACTAAATTTAAATTAGCAAAAGAACTTAAAGATTTAATAAATGAAAGAGAAAAATATAGAAAAGAAAAAAACTGGAAAGAAGCTGATAAAATAAGAGATAAATTAGATAAACTCGGCATTATATTGGAAGATACAAGTGATGGAATAAAATGGAAAATCAGATAAAATGCAAAAAATGCGGGCATCTGCCAAAAGAAGGAACATACTGCCCTTGTAAATGCCATAATAGTTTTAGAGGAAAGCAGATAAAATAATGATAAATAAGAAATTAACCAAAACTTTCCCCGCATCCGCAGGTGCTTGTTGCATTAGGATTTTTAATTTTGAATCCTGCTCCTTGCAGCGTATCAAGATAGTCAATATAGCTTCCTTTTAATTTGTCAAAACTTTCCATTTCAATAAACACTTTAACGCCTTTCTCTTCAAACTCCAAATCACCTTTTTTCTTATCATCAACCATCTGCATCTCGTAGGTATAGCCTGAGCATCCTCCTCTTTCAACATAAACTCTCAATCCTTTTTTATTTTCATTTTTTGAAAGGAATTTTATCTTTTCAGCTGCATTTTTAGTTAAATGTATTTTATCATCAGTTTTTTTAATCTCATTTTTAGCTTTCTCAATCACATCATTTAATTTTATAATCGCATTTTCGATGTCTTCATCGCTCATTCCATGCCCTTTAAATCCCATCTCTAAACTTTCAAACGGAGAAACATGGCATCCAACACAGTGAACTCCTAATTCAGTTAAAGTTTCAATTACTTCAGGATATTTTTCCACAATATCTCCAATCATCGTGTCTTTAGCTATCTTTCCATGTATCTCTTCTTTTGCTTCAAATGAATTATCTTCAAAAATTTCTTCTTCCATCTCTACAATGTCCGGATTTTCATAGTCTTTTTTTCCAAATAATTTTTTGAACATTTTAAACTCCAAGCATCTCTCTTAATTCCTGATTAGGCTCCCAAAAAGGGTTAAACACCACATCTACATCAATATTTTCTTCATTATAACTCTTTCCCTTTAATCCAGATTTTAATTCATTTACAATCTGAGGCCCAAATGGACACATTGGCGATGTAAATGTCATAACAATCTTTAATTTCTCACTTTCAATTACATCATATATAAGCCCCAGGCTCCAGATGTCAATTCCTAATTCAGGATCCTGTATTTTTTTCATAACTTCTATGATTTTTTTATTTTTAACACTGTTCTCAATCTCATCCAAACTCTTTTTTGGATAAGGTTTATTTTCAATTATTTCTTTAGGCTTAGCTTCAATTTCCTTTTTCTTTTTAAAAAATATCATGCTTTTATTTTCTCCATATAAGCTTCAAATCCATAATTTTCAATCTCCTCAGCTAATTCTTTTCCCCCTTCTTTTACAATTTTCCCGTTTATCATTATGTGAACTTTATCAGGTGTTATGTAATTTAAGATTCTGTAGTAGTGTGTAATGATTAATGTAGCTTTATTAGGGCTTTTCATGTCATTAACAGCATTTCCGATTATTTTTAAAGCATCTACATCAGTTCCTGAATCTGTTTCATCTAAGATTGCATATTTAGGCGCTAGTACAGCCATCTGCAATATCTCAGCTCTCTTTTTCTCCCCGCCGGAAAATCCTTCATTAACATATCTCTTGCTGAAGCTAGGATCAATATGCAGTTCTTCCATTTTTTGTTTAAAAAATTTATAAAAGTCAATTACATTTAATTTTTCTTCTTTAACTGAGTTATATGCAGTTCTTAAAAAATTATTTAGCGTAACTCCTGTTATCTCGCTTGGGTATTGGAATGAAAGGAAAAGGCCTTTTTTAGCTCTTTTATCAGCTTCTAATTCTGTGATATCCTCTCCATCTAAGATTATTTTCCCTTTAGTTACTTTATATTTAGGATGTCCCATCAAAACATTTGCCAATGTACTTTTGCCAGAGCCATTTGGCCCCATAAGAGCATGAACTTTCCCCAAATCAATTTCTAAGTCAACTCCTCTTAAGATTTCTTTGCCTTCTACTTCAGCATGCAGGTCTTTAATTTCTAATTTCATTTTCTTCCTCCATAACTTCAATTCCCTTTAGCAGGGTATTCAATGATAGTAAGCCGCATTTAATCCTGACAATTCCTAATTTTATTCCTAATAATTCAAGAAGTTCTTCTTTCTGCATAGTTTTTATTTCTTCAATCGTCTTGCCATTAATGTGTTCAGTCAGCATAGAAGCTGAGGCAATTGAAATTGCGCATCCTCTTCCTTTAAATTTAGCTTCTTTTATTTTTTTATCTTTATCTAATCTGACAAACAGCCTTATTGTATCTCCGCAGACAGGATTCAGTCCAGTATGGGCAAAACTCGGATTTTCTATTTCTCCAAAGTTTCTAGGCTCTTTAAAATGATCTAATATATTCTCTCTGTAAATATCATCTTCTCCAAGCCAGTTAGGATCCATGCTTTCGTTCATGCAAAAACCTCCTTGACTTTCTTAATGCCTTCAATTAATTCATCAGCATCATCTTTTGTATTGTAAAAGTAAAATGAAGCCCTTACAATAGCGCTTTGCTTTAAAATATCATGGACTAAAGGCATCGCACACATATGCCCCGCTCTTACTGCAATATTGTGCTTGTCTAATATAGCTGCAACATCATGGGAATGTATGTTCTTTATGTTAAAACTTATCAAGCTGGAATTTTTAGAGCTGTAGATTTCAATATCTTGAATTTCTTTTAACTTTTCATAGCAGTATTTAACAAGTTCTTTGCAGTGGCTTTCAATGTTGTCCATCCCGATATCATTTAAATACTCGACAGCTTTTCCCAATCCGATAACCCCTGCAATATTAGGAGTTCCTGCTTCAAATTTAAAAGGGATATCATTCCATTCGCTTTCATTAAAGGAAACTCTTGATATCATTTCTCCGCCGAATAAAAAAGGCTTCATCTTATCCAGCAGTCCAGCTCTCCCGTACAGCACTCCGACTCCTGTAGGTCCGAGCATTTTATGCCCTGAAAAAGCAAGAAAGTCAATTCCAAGCTCTTTAACATCAATCTTCATGTGCGGAATGCTTTGTGCGGCATCGACAATGACTAAAGCTCCCTTTGAATGGGCAATATCAGCAATCTTCTTTATGTCATTTCTCACTCCAATAACGTTTGAAACATGAGTTACTGAAACAACCAAGGTCTTATCATTGATAACTTCATTTAAATTATGTTTGATATACCTTAACTTCAGTCCTTTTTCCTTTGCTAGTTGCTGCCATGGAACTAAGTTGGAATGATGCTCCATCTCGCTCAAAACAATTTCATTTCTTCCTTTAATATCGTTTAATAAGGAATAAGCAAGCAAGTTCAATGATTCCGTAGTTCCTCTTGTAAATATTATCTCGTTTGGTCTTGCATTGATGAAATTGGCAATTTTAATTCTTGCATTTTCATATTCTTCAGTGGCTTTTTCTCCAAGCTTGTGTATGCTCCTGTGGATATTGGCGTTGAATTCTCTGTAATATTTGTTCATAGCTTCTATAACGCATTCAGGAGTTAAGCTGGTAGCCCCATTATCCAAGTAAATGACATTCTTCAGAATAGGAAAATCTTTGCTAAAATCCTTCATCATAGCCTGCTTCATATGTCCCCCAGTCTTTGAGAAATCTGCTCTTTTATCTCATCTCTTAAATTTTCATCTACAATGCTCAATATAGGATCAAAAAATCCTTCAACAATTGCTTTTTTAGCGTCTTTTTCATTAATTCCTCTTGACATTAAATAAAATAATTTCTCATCATCTATCTGGCTTATTGTAGCCCCATGAGAGCATTTGACATCATTATTCTCTATTTCCAAGTTGGGAACAGCTTCAATTCTTGCATCCTCGCTCAATAATATAGTCTCTTTTTTCTGGTATCCTTCGCATCCGAAAGAATTTGGATTTACCCTGACCAGTCCATTGTAAACAGCTCTGGCCCTGTCATTTAGCACAACTCTTGTAAGCATGTTGCTCTTGCTTTTTGAAGCAGCATGAACAACTTCATTCTTTATATTAAGCATATTGTCTTTGTCTCCAAAAATAACGCTCATCGTTTTGGTCTCGCTTCCTTCTCCATTTAATTCAGTCTTGACAGAAGCATTTACATTATCTCCAATGCAGCATTCAATCCAGTTCATAACACCATTTTTCCCGACAATAGCTTTTTTGTTTGAATCAGAGCTGTCTTTTTTTATTGTCACATAAATTACTTTTGCATTTTCCTTGACATTAACATTTACATTGCTCTTTGAAGTGTCAATTATCTTTATCTCGCTGTTCTCTCCGATAATTAAATCAATATCTTTGTCTTCCTCAATTCTAATTTCTTTCTTTGTATTTTCAGGAATTACGATCTCCATTTTATCTCCATAACTAAATTTTATCCTACAGAACCTTCCATCTCTAATTCTATTAATTTATTCAATTCAACAGCATACTCCAAAGGTAATTGCTTAACAACAGGTTCAATAAAACCGCTTACAACCATCTGCATAGCCTGCTCTTCTGAAAGCCCGCGGGACATTAAATAGAAAATTTCCTCTTCTCCGATTTTTCCGACTGAAGCTTCGTGGGCAATATCTGTTTTGTTTGTCTCAATTTTCATGATAGGATAGGTGTTTGACACTGAGCCGTCATCAATCAATAGAGCATCGCAGTTGACGCTGCATTTGGTGTTTTTTGCATTTTTCATTACTTTGACTAATCCTCTGTAGGTCGAAATCCCCCCGTCTTTGCTGATGCTTTTGGCTTTTATTGTAGAGTAGGTATTAGGAGCAGCATGTATGACTTTGCTTCCGGTGTCCTGGTTTTGTCCAGCTCCTGCAAAGGCAATTCCTAATGAATCCGATCTAGCTCCTTCTCCGACTAATACAGAGCAAGGGTAAAGCATAGTTTTGTTGCTTCCCATATTTCCATTTAAAAATTCAATAATTCCATTCTTCTGTACAATGGCTCTTTTCGTGTTTAAATTATAAGTATTTCTAGACCAGTTTTCAACACTCATATATCTAACTCTTGCTCCTTCCAAAACATGTATCTCAACACAGCCGGCATGCAGGTTATTTTCGTTGTATAATGGCGAGCTGCAGCCTTCAATATAAGCAACTTCAGAATTTTTGTCAGCAATAATTAAAGTATGCTCAAATTGTCCTCCTTTCATGGCATTCATTCTAAAATAAGCTTGTAATGGCATTCTTACTTTAACATTTTCAGGAATATAAATAAAAGTCCCTCCAGACCAGACAGCTGCATGCAGCATTATAAACTTATGATCATTTACAGGAATGCATGAAGACATGAAATATTTCTTGACTAATTCCGGATATTTATGAACCGCAACATCCATATTTTCAAAAATAACCCCCTGCTCTTCTAATTCTACTTTTAAGCTGTGATATGCCATGCTGGAATTATGAACTATTATCCCTTCAGAAACAAAATTCTTATAACCTTCTATAGAGATATCATAAACATTTTCTATTCCAATAGACTTAATTGATTTAATCTTAGCAAAACCAACAGAGTCGCTTGTGTGAGATCTTATATTTGTATCCATAATGGACTTAAACTTAATAAAAAATTTTTTCTTATTTAGTCTATCTTTCTTAAAATTATATCTGCTCTTTATAATACCACTATTTCCAGAAATGTGCAATCTATGGAAGGATGCATTTTTCTTTTCTCCTTTATATATATAGCTAGATTCAACATTGGTAATTTTTGAAGTTTGAATGCCACAATATATACATAATTGTTTAATTTTTGCTAGTATTTCTTTATTTACACTAGTATAAACCACATCTGCAGTATGGTTTGAATCACTTTTCTTTCTAACAGTGCCATCTGAATCTAAATATCCTCCAAGAAAAGCAAGCTTTTCATTTTTTGGAATTGATATTACCCAATTAGGGACCCGTTTAATTCTTGCCCCGCTATTAAATCCTATGTTTTCTAAAAAATGAGCCAGTAAAGTTGAGTTGATACTTACCCAATCTTTAGTCTTAGTAGTTATGTTATATCCAAAAACTTTTTTACACGCTTCATTAAATTCTATTCTAAATGATTCTTGTGATTCAGGTATAGCAAATTTAACATATTTCTTAAATTCTTTTTTGCTTTTAGAAATCCAACCCTCTCCAAGGAAGACTCCTAAAATCCACATAAAATCTTCGTTGCTAGATTTAGGTAATATAATATTATTATAGGTTTTTGATATGTCAACATCGAACGTTTGACCAGTTTGATTTTTGCCTTTTATTGTTCTTCTAATCTCAAATTTTGGAAATTTATAAGACTCACCACATTCAGGTAAATCTGTAGCTATGGCAACAATATCTCCTTCATTGAGATCACTTAAGGGTTTCCATTCTTTAGCATATCTTGCTCTTAGTTTTCCTTCTTTCCTTTTATCCACTAAAGTTAAGAATGGATGATTTGAAGTAGTTTTAATTTTTCTCCCTGCAACATTAACTTCAAAAACAGGTAACTTCCCCTTATCCATAAATCCAGTTACTTTACTCTTTACAATGTTATTTGATTCTTCATCATAAGAAAAAACAGTATCTCCTGGTTTTATATTCTTTATTTCCATAGGACCTTTTGGATTGGTATATACTAAACTGTCTCCTGTTAAGCAATCAAATTGGAACCCAGCTCCGCCAAGCTCTCTTTTTTCAGCTTCAGGAATCCCTATCTTCTCAGCAACTCTTCTTATCTCTTCAGGAACATCTTCCCATTTAGTTGATTCTTTGGCATCAGGATCAACATAATATTTTATTTTATCCAGGTCTAATTTGCTTAAATCAGGTCCCCAAGTTGGTAATTTTGTTTCTGTAAATAGCTTAAATCCTTGTAATCTTTTATTTAACATCCATTCGGGCTCATTTTTCTCTTTAGAGATAAATCTGACTAATTCTTCAGTCAAGCCTTCAGGTGATTCAAATTTGTTCTTTATGCTAACAAAATCATCATACCTGCTTCTATCAATCTTAAAGTCCTGCATTTCTTGCATTTTATCTCCCAAAACAATTGATTAATTTAGGCTCGCATTCACCAGGGACATCGCATACTTCCTTGTGTATTTTGCAGATTTCACAGCTTTCTACAACAACTCTCATCAGCCTCTGTATTTCTCTCAGTAAAGAAAGCTTGTCAGTTATCAAACCAGCAGACTTTCTTATCTCACTAACAACTCCATCGCTGAATTCAATTTTATTCCCCCTTTTTCCATTAAGATATTGGCTTATAGCTGCTTCTTCAATGTTCAACAAATGTGCTATTTCTTTCTGCTTAAAATTAAGATTTTTCATCTCAACAGCCAAATGCCTTCTTAATGAAGGAATGACGTAGTATACTTCAACCTCTTGTCTTTGCAGTAATTTCATGATAAATTAACAATAGTTAAGATTTATAAACTTTACTCTTTAAACTCGCTAAACCCGGGATTTACCAATCTTTTTCTAACTTGAATTCCATTTATTTCTTCCATCTGTTCTTCATTTAAAGAAAAATTAAATATTTCCATATTCTCTTTGATATGTTCTTCAGAACTCGCCTTAGGAATTACAATTATTCCTTTTTGTATTAACCAGCGTAAAGCAACTTGATTAGTTTTCTTATCAACTTCATTAGCAATTTTAATTAAAATAGGATCATCTAATATTTCTCCTCTTGCTAATGGAGAATAAGCAGTTAATATAATTTTATTTTCCTTGCACACTTTCAATAAGGACTCTTGATTTAAGTAAGGATGATACTCAACCTGATTTACAGAAACGGGAAGTGAAGATTTCTTTACAGCTTCTTTAACTCTTTCAATATTAAAGTTGCTTATACCAATTGATCTTACTTTTTTAATATCAACTAATTTTTTAAAAGCTCTAAACGTCTCTTCTAAAGGAAACTCTTTATTAGGCCAATGAATTAAATACAAATCTAAATAATCTAATTCTAGTTGTGATAAAGTTTCCTCGCATTGCTCTAAAACATCATCATATCTCAAATTATCAGTCCAGACTTTAGAAGTTACAAATAATTTTTCTCTTTTAATCTTGCTTTCCTTAATTCCTCTTCCAACTTCTTCCTGATTATCATAAATCCATGCTGTATCAATGTGTCTGTAGCCTAACTCAATTGCTTTCTTTACCGTTTCTCTGCATTTATTTCCTTTTAACTGCCAAGTGCCTAATCCTAAGATAGGCATTTCATATCCAGATTTTAATTTTATTGTTTGCATAACTCAAAAAAACAAGATAAGATATAAAAGGTTATTTGTCTAAACAAAATGAATTATTCTTAGGTGACCACAAAACAATCCAAGTGTAGTCACCCCAAATAGTAAAGTTTATAAATGTAGTCACCTATTATACATATATGCACATAGAAAAACGTAAATCAAAAGGCAGAATCAAATATTATCTTTCTCATTCATATAGGGAGAGGAGCAAGGTTCATAAGTTTAGAAAATATTTAGGGCAGGATTTAACAAAGGAAAAAATAAAAGAAAGAAAGCAGATTGCAGAAAAGCTAATCTTGGAAGAAATTCATAAATACAAAATAATAAGGGATCCATTAAAGATAGAGTTATCAAAAGAAGAAATTGAGTTAATAAAAAAAATAGAATCAGATATTCCAATAAAGGCCGCACATTTATCTGAAAAACAATGGAAGCTTTTCTCAGAGATATTTACTTATAACACAAATGCTATAGAAGGAAGCAGATTAAATCAGAAAGAAGTAAAAGACATTTTAGAAAGAGATAAATGGCCGGATAAATCAAAAGAAGATATCGCTGAAGCATTAGGCGTTGATGAAGCAGTTTCATATATAAGAAAAATAAAGGAGCACATCTCAGTAAGTTTAATCAAGGAAATTCATAAAATTGTTTTTAGAAACTCCAAGCCGTTTGCAGGCAGATTTAGAAGGAAAGGAGAAGAGGTTGTAGTTCTGGATAGCATGGGAAACGTTGTTCATGAAGGAGCTCAGCAGGCAAGAATTATCCATTTATTAAATGAGTTGGTTGAATGGTATTATAAAAATAAAACAAAATACCCTGCATTAGTGCTCGGAGCAGTTGTGCATAACCAATTTGAAAACATTCATCCATTTAGAGATGGAAACGGAAGAGTAGGGAGAATTTTATTGAATAATATTTTGATAAAGCATAATCTCCCTCCAATAAATATAGATTTTAAAAATCGCCTAGAATATTATAATTCATTAAAAGAATATGAACTAAATAAAGATTTAAGGCCTACAATAAATCTTTATGTAAAAGAATACAAAAATTTGAAGAAAAGATTAGGTAAAAAGTAATTATTTTATTTCCTGCCACAATCCAGGAATATTTCCTTCTGTGTCTTTAAAATAAGCAGAATATCCAAATTTTCAGAAGATATTTCAAAGTGAACAACTTTATCCATATTATTCTCTTTTAGCTTCTAAATAGTTGTCATTAACCTGCTCCCAGTTGATTACATTAAAAAAGTCTTCAATGTAAGCAGCTCTATTGGACATGTGCTTCAAGTAATAACTATGTTCCCATACATCAATTCCTAATATTGGAATTTTTCCTTCAGATAGAGGAGTATCTTGATTTGCAGTTTTTACAATTTCCAGCTCACCATTCTCATTTACTACTAGCCATCCCCATCCAGAACCAAAAACACTCAATGTATTATCAGTAAACTTTTTCTTAAACTCTTCAAAGCTCCTCCACTTGTCATTTATTGCATCTGAAACCTCTCCAAAGAAATCAACATCTTTCTTTAACATTTTCCAGAATAATGAGTGGTTATAATGCCCTCCTCCATGATTTCTTACAGCAGTTCTGATGTCTTCAGGAATTTCATTTAATTTTTTCAATAATTCTTCAACAGATTTTTTCTGCAGATCTTTGTGATTCTCTAAAGCAGCATTTAATTTATCCACATAAGTCTTGTGGTGTTTAGTGTGGTGTATTTCCATTGTTTTAGCATCTATGAAAGGCTCTAGAGCATCGTACTTATATCCTAATTTAGGTAATTCATGCGTCATTTTTTTTCTCCTTAAGCTTTTATTAAAACATCATTTCCTTGTATTTTAACTTCATAAATTTTTAATTTAACATTTTCATTAAAGGTATTTTTCCCTGTTTTAAGATCATAACTCCATCCATGCCATGGACATGTTACTTTCTCATTTTCACAGCTTCCTTCCCCTAAATGA
>Ga0209541_10005856_pt1 | contig 21280 bp, 23 predicted proteins | sample RifCSPlowO2_01_FD_184027 | JGI IMG/M metagenome (GOLD analysis project Ga0209541, IMG submission 184027) | Groundwater microbial communities from Rifle, Colorado - Rifle CSP2_plank lowO2_0.1 (SPAdes) (version 2) | ecosystem: Environmental > Aquatic > Deep subsurface > Groundwater | place...
GGAATTTGCCGAAAAGAATTTGCGCCCAAAAAAGCGAAAGAGGGTTCGGACTACTTCAAGTATCCAGCACAAATATATTTACACCCGCTAGTGATAAACTCCTGTTTGATCTAAAATCAAAGTAATGCCCCACGCTTCGCGAACATTTAACAATAAACATTTAACAATAAACAGAAAAGTCAAATTCTTTCTGCTTATCTGCTTACTCCTATCAATTGTCAGTGGTCAACTGTCAGTTGTTCTTGCCCAGTCTGCTTACGAAAAAACTAAAGAGGATTACTCAATCCAGCTTAAAAAGTACAACGAGGCTAGAAATGATTACCTGACTAAAAAGGCAAGTTTCGAAGCTTTCCAGACAGCTACCGCCAAAAAGGAAGCTTTTGAAAGCACTAAAAAATATTTGGTGGAAACCAATTTCTTACTTGCCGACAAATTGCATGTTCTTAAAGAATTCGGCAACACAATTAACTGGCAAAATTCTACTTTTAGCAAAGGAGACATGTTTAATCTTTTGGATGAGGAAACAAATTACCTGCAGAATAATTGGTCGGATATCCAAAAAACAACTGCGCTTGAACAACTCCCGCCAATTGCAGAAGAGCTAAAAATCAGGCTGGATACATCTCTATTGCCTAAAGCTGATAAAGTTATCGGAACTTACGAAATAGCAAAAACCGAATCTACTCACTCAAATTTCAAAGATCTGACTCAAGCTGTCAGCAATTTCGCAAACTCCCGCGCAACTAGCGAAAATACGGCAATTGTTCACAATTGGCAGACAGAAATTGATAACGTTAATGCTGCAGTCAATACAAACATAAGCGAGGCTAAAGATGAACTGGATAAAATTAAACTTGATCGAAAATCCTCCAGAGTAAATAGAATCTTTCAATTGACAAAAAGTGCCAAAGACGAACTCAAAAGATCTCTAAATTTATTTGAAGAAATTTTGAGAATAATATGACTAGTCAAGAGATAAACCCTATGGAAGGTGAAGTTTTCAATGCCGAAAATTCCCCCGAGGGGAAAAAGCCGGAAGAGGTTCAAGAACCCAAAGTCAAAAAACATTTTTCACTGCCAAAACCGGCTCTACTGGCAAGCAAATTCAAAAATCTTAAGGATACAGTCAGCAAGCCTAAATTTTTGGCAATTTTAACTTTAATTGTAATTATCCCCACAATCTATATAGCTTTTATAGCGCTTAGCGCCAGTCCAAACTCCCAACCAGCTGTCGATGTCATTACTCCCGATACCCAAAACTCCGATACCCCGATTGACCAAGAGCAAGAACTTATTGAAAACAAAATAAAATCTTTTAAGGATGACCTTGAGCTGTTAGAAACAGATACAGCTGAGCTGACCTTCCCGAAAGTTGATCTCGATATTAAATTTTAGGTTCACTTTTTTTGACTTTGGGCACAATTTGCAGTAAAATAACAAAACAATGAGTAGTTTAAGTACCACCCAAAAAGCTGCAATAAATGCGGCAAAGATCGCTCGCGAGCCGCTGGAAACTTTAAGATCTCAAGCCGCGCCTTTTCTCGGCGAAGCCCAAAATGAACTTTTCCCCTTCAAATCAATAAGCCGACAATCAAGGTCGCTTGCAGAACAGGACCTGAAAAGGGCCAGGCAGAAAAAAGACCTGGAAAAATCAGAAGCCGCTGACGACGAGAGCTCGGAGCAAAGAGCAAGGGAAGTAGCCAGCGTCATGCGCCAAGAATACGCAAGATATGAAATGCAAAGTAACAAAGAGCAAAACCAGTTTAAAGCTGAAATCACCGAACTCAAGCAAGAAATTGCCAAACTAGCCCAAACAACAGGAGTGGAAACTAAAGTTCACATGCAAAATACTAATAAAAAAGTGGGGATTATTGATATTAAGTTCCTGACAAAAATAGTAACATTTCTTCGCCTTAAAGCAGAAGAATCAAGAAGCGCTAAAGACTTGCAAGCCCAAAGGCAAAATTCCAAAAGGGCAACCGGAATGCTTGCCTGGGTTTCCGGCAAACAGATGAAAGTTCACGAACAAGGCACTTTACATCTTCAAGGATAAAAATAGTTGATTGTTTCAAGTTTATTGTCTATAGTTCGAAGTTGGGGTTCGTAGCTCAGTTGGTTAGAGCGTCACATTGACATTGTGAAGGTCACAGGTTCGAATCCTGTCGAACCCACAAGAAATTGATTAAGCTTTGCAATTTATATTAATATGAGTACAGTGGAAACAAAACCTGAATCAGGAACGCCAAAGCCTGTAGATGTCAAACCAGTAACTGCCCAAAGAAGACCAAAGAAATCTTACCCTATAATAATCGGAGGCAGCCAAATTACAACTTCTGTTGCTGGTCACAAGGACGACGACTTTGGCGCAATTGACCCCACGACAGAAAAACCGGTCGAACTGAATGGACATGAGCGGGAAATTGCGCATAGCCTTTTGGGCAATAAGTATCCACCCCTCAAACTGACTGAAGGCTTGACAACACATCGGCGCATCAGGCGAAGAAAAGGAGGAGAAAAAGCTGCGAAATCTCAACTGCCAATACATGCGCCCTTTGAAGATCCTCCTAAAATCGAATAGCACTTGAAGCGCAATACCTCATCACATACAATAAACACGTATGACTGAAGAAAAAACCAAAACTGTTGAAAAGTATTACATTGAAGTTTCACCTTCGGCTAAAAAGCGCTTCATTGTCGGCTTGCTGGGCGGAATCGGCTGGGGCTTAGGGGTTATAATCGGCTCAACTATACTGGTTGCATCCATTGCCTTTTTTGTATCAAAAATCGATTTCGTACCAATTCTCGGCAAGTTTTTGTCAGACATTTTGCAAGCTTCCCAATCTTCTCAAACACCCATTGCACAATGAGCAAACCCCAACTCAAAGACCATCGCCAAATCGGCCGTGAACTCGATCTTTTTTCATTCCACCAGTACGCACCCGGCGCTGTTTTCTGGCATCCCAAAGGACTAAAAATTTATCACACCCTGCAAGAATTCATCCGCCAAAAAACCGAGGCTGAAGGCTACGAGGAAATTTCAACTCCGGTTATGGTTAAAAGTGAGCTTTTCAAAAAATCCGGCCACTGGCAGCATTTTGGGGAAAATATTTTCAGCCTTAAAGTCGACGATGAGGTTTTTGCCCTAAAACCCATGAACTGCCCTGAATCGACATTGGTATACTCCGCAGGCACCAGAAGTTACCAAGACTTACCTCTAAGGCTAAGCGAGTTTGGAACACTTCACAGAAACGAGTTGTCCGGTGTATTGGGCGGCACACTAAGAGTTCGCCAGTTTACAATTGACGATGCCCATATTTTTGTAAGACCAGACCAAATTCAGGAAGAAATTCAAAAACTAATAAGATTAACTATTGACGTTTATAAGTCACTAGATTTCAAACCCCGATTTTATTTGGCAACACGTCCGGATAAAGCCATGGGCGACATTAAAAGCTGGAAACTGGCAGAATCAGATTTGCAAAAAGCTCTTCAAGCATCAAAGGTTGAATTCAAAATAAAACCTAAAGACGGCGCATTTTACGGCCCAAAGATTGATATTCACATTTACGATTCTCAAAATCGCGATTGGCAACTGGCCACAATTCAACTGGATTTTCAAATTCCCGAAAGTATGAAATTAAATTACATCGACCGTGACGGCTCCAAGAAAAGGCCGGTTATGATCCATCGGGGAATTTTTGGCTCACTTGAAAGATTTATCGGCATTCTCCTTGAACACACTCAGGGGAAACTCCCTCTATGGCTAACTCCAATACAAGTCGTTGTTATGCCCATCACTGATAAGCAAAAATCATATGCTCTAAAAATATCGGGCATACTTAAAAATGAAAACGTTCGTGTTCAACTCGACGACAAAAACGAAACGCTTCAGGCAAAAATTCGAGACGCAAGTATGCAAAAAACACCATATCTAATTATTATCGGTGAAAAAGAACAAAAAGCAGATCAAATTTCAACTCGCACCAGAGAAGGTGAAACCTTAGCTGAAAAAACACTTTCAAGTTTTATAATCAAATTAAAAAAGGAGATTGAAAACAGAAGTTGATTCATGTTAGCATTTTATACTCAATCTATGCTAAAGATGGAGGTAAACGGTAACTAAGCATTATCGCCTAAATCAACAAATACGAGCATCTGAAATTCGCCTGCTCGATGACCGGGGAAAACAAATTGGGGTAGTTTCACTAACAGAAGCCCTTAAAAAAGCGCAAGAGACAAACCTCGACCTTGTTGAAATTGCACCGGATGCTCAACCTCCAGTAGTCAAAATAATAGATTATAAAAAGTTTAAATACTTAGAAGATAGAAAACAAAGAGAAGCTCGAAAAAAAACGAAGGAAACGGAACTCAAAGAAGTAAGATTTTCGCCATTTATAGGTGAACACGATCTGGAAACGGGCCTCAAAAAAGTTAGACGGTTTATAAAAGATGGCGATATTGTTAAAATAAGCATCGTTTTCAAAGGCAGGCAAATGGCCCACACAGAATTTGGGCCTAAGCTTTTGCAAAAAATCCTAGCAATGTTGGGCGAAAATGTTGAACAACAAAAAGAAGCTAGATTTGAAGGCAGACGCTTTGTAACAATTATAAAATTAAACAAAGCCGGACAGCAAAATAAGGGGGTTAAAGAACATGAAACAAAAAACGAAGAAAGCAGCAGCCAAAAGATTCAAAATAACCAAGAGGGGCAAAATTCTGCGGCGTCGGCAAATGGCGTCTCATCTGAAAGCCTCAAAAAGTAAAACTGCAAGAGGAAGATACAAAAGGCCAGCTCTTGTTGCAAAATCCGAAAAAAGAAATATAGCCAGGCTAATGGCAAGTTAAAATGAGAGTTAAACGAGGAACCACAACCAACAGAAGACACAAGAAGCTTTTAAAAGCGGCAAAAGGCTTCCGTGGTGGCAGATCAAAATTATACAAACAGGCGCGTCAAGCTACAATTCACGCCGGCGCGGACGCATACAAAGGTAGAAAGGGCAAGAAAAGAGAGATGAGATCTCTTTGGATTATCAGAATTAACGCCGCTCTTGAAAAACACAACATTTCCTACAGTCAATTTATAGACAAGCTTAAAAAGAAAAACGTGGAGCTTGATAGAAAAATTCTTTCCCAAATTGCTTTGGAAAACCCTGACGACTTTGACGCGATCGTTAAGAAAATAATTTAAATGAAGCCGGGCTTCCTTAGTCTAATTATTCTCCTCGTTACAATCATAATTATTGCCCTTCTTTTCGTGCTCACCAACCCGTTTAAATCAAGCAGCCAAAACGAAGAACTCAAAACAATCACTACTCCTAAAGGAATCAACCAAACTCAAGACGTAGTCGACACTTACCAGCAAAAGTCGAAGGAAAGACAAACAATAGAGGTCCAGTAACAAGCCGATTAACAATTCAATCCACACTTGATAAAAAATGCGCGCCTCTGACTCTTAAAGCATTTTTTTAAGTTCGAGAGGTTTTTTGTTGTACAATTTCCTCATGGACAAACAAATCAGAAAAATTCTGGCAGAAGCAGAAGACTTGCTGGAATCGGCAAATAGCCAAGAACAACTCGAAAAGCTCTACATAAAACTTTTCGGCAAAAACTCAGGCCTCAATAAACTTACCAAAAAAATATCGACACTTGACCCTGTCTATCGGCCTAAAGCCGGGCAAAGCATTAACAAGGCCAAAAATCACCTGGAAAAAATTTATAAAGATACCCAAAACCGCATCAAAACATCAAAAAGTCAACAAGTTAAAGAATTGATCGATGTCACAGCCCCCGGAGAAAAAACAAAAATCGGCCATCTTCATCTTGTTTCTCAGGCGATCGAAGAAATCGTCGAAATTTTCACTAAACTTGGATACAGCTTGCAAAGCTATCCCGAAATCGATTGGGACTGGTACGTTTTTGAATCTTTGAATATGCCAAAAGGACATCCGGCGCGCGACGATTGGGAAACCTTCTTTGTCAAATCAAATTCTAATCCGCAACTGGGCAACCAAGTCCTGACTCCCCATACATCTAACGGCCAAGTCCGCGAAATGGAAAGAGTGAAAAAAACCCTGCCTGCCGGCAGGCAGGCGCCTATCAGAATGATTAATATTGCCAGATGCTATCGAAGGCAAGTAGACGTTTCCCATACTCCGATGTTTCACCAATTTGAAGGCTTGTTAATCGACGAAAACATCTCCATTCCTAATCTTAAAGGTACTTTCGACTTTTTTACCAGCCACTTCTTTGGACCTAAGCGCTTAACCAGGCTCAGGCCTCATCACTTCCGCTTCACTGAACCCTCTTTTGAAGTTGATGTCATCTGCGATGTTTGTGGGGGGCAAGGTTGCAGAATTTGCAAAAGCGGTTGGCTGGAACTTGGTGGCGCAGGCATGGTTCACCCCAGTGTTCTTAAAGCAGGTAAAATCGACCCTGACAAATATTCCGGTTTTGCCTTTGGCTGGGGAATAGAAAGAACAATTTCAATGAAAACTAAGATCCCCGATATCAGACTTCTTTACCAAAACGACATCAGGTTTTTGGAGCAATTTTAAATGAATATAAAAATTCCACTTTCATGGATCCGAGAATATTTAAAAACCGATGTTGCTGCCAAAACACTAACCAATCTTCTTTCGGCATCCGGCCCTTCAGTCGAAAAAATTGAAAAGAGGCGAGAGGATTTTCTATTTGAAATTGAGGTTACCACCAACAGGCAAGATGCGCTTTCAATCTTAGGCATTGTCCGTGAAACTCATGCAATACTAACAAGCAACAATTTAAAATCTACTTTAAACCTGCCAAAAGGTTTTGGTCTAAACCTAGATCCTGATATAGCTAACCCTTTAACCCTTGACGTAGTAGTTAAAAATCAAAATCTTTGCCCTCGCTTCACAGCTATCGTTATCAGCAATGTCAAAATCAGGCAGTCGCCAGCCTTTATTCGCAACCGTTTAGCTTCTTGTGGCATAAGGGCCATCAACAACATCGTCGATATCTCAAACTACATTATGCTTGAGCTTGGCCAACCCATGCATACTTTTGACTACGATAAGATCAAAGGCGCAAAAATGACATTGAGAAAATCACGACTTGGTGAAAGCATTAAAACCTTAGATGAAACTGTCCGCAAACTTCCGGAAGACTCCATTGTTATTGAGGACAACGAGCGGCTTATCGACCTTTGCGGCATTATGGGCGGCGCCAATTCAAGCGTAACCAGCCGCACCAAAAGAGTGGTTCTTTTTGTTCAGGCTTATAATCAGCAGTTAATTAGAAAAACAACTCAAAGTCTCGCTTTTCGTACCGAAGCGTCAACGCGTTTTGAAAAAGGCATAGACCTTGAAGGAATTCTGCCTGCACTCTCAAGAGCTGTATATCTTGCCAAACAAACAGCCGGCGCCAAAATTGCTTCAGAACTAATAGATGTCTACCCTCAAAAGCAGAAAACAAAAACCTTTAAACTAAACCTTTCAAAACTTAACAATTATCTGGGGATCAATTTGGAAAGCGCAAAAGCCGCTCAAATTCTAGAAATTTTAGGCTTTTCAGTCAAAGAATCGCATGACCAATTAACAGCCCAACCGCCTTCCTGGCGCACTCAAGATATTGAAAGTGATGTTGATTTAATTGAAGAAATCGCCAGAATCTATGGCTATCACAAATTACCTTCCAAACTGCCAACAGGTGAAATACCCCAAACATTGGAAAGTGATTTAAAAGAAGTTATCGGTCTTAAAAACGCTCTGAGATATTTAGGGCTAACTGAAGTCATCACCTATTCAATAATTTCCAAAAATCTTCTCAAGGTTTCAGGTAGAAGTGAAAAAAACAGCGTTGAACTTACTAACCCCCTGACGGAAGAATGGCAATTCATGAGACCGACTATTATTCCCTCACTACTCAAAGTAATATCCGAAAACCGGCACCTGACATCTAACATCCGGCTGTTTGAAGTTGCCAAAACTTATTTGCCTCAAAAAAATAATTTGCCAAAGCAGGATCTTATGCTTGCCATCTGTTTGACAGATGCCAATTTCTATCAAGCCAAAGGCGTTGTTGAAAATATTTGCGACTATCTGCAAAGAAAAATGAAATTCGCCAAACTTTCTAAAAATCATCCTCTTTTGGAAAAAGACCAATCAGCAGAAATCAAATCAACTGACGAGATTCTTGGCACTATTGGCGCCGTTAAGCAAGAGATGTTAGATCAATTTGAAATTAATACGAAAACTTACGCCATAGAGATCAATCTCACAAAAATCTATCAGATGCCCTTGACTCTCCCTCAATATCATCCAATACCTAAATACCCTCCGGTTATTGAAGACATTTCAGCAATTGTTGCGACAGTTTTGCCGCTTGAAGAAATTGTTGACGAAGTCAAAAAATCCGGCGCGCCACTGGTCAAAAAAGTAGATGTTGTCGATATTTTTGAAAACGAAAAACTGGGGGAAAACAAAAAATCTGTTACTCTTCGCCTGACCTTTCAAAAAACTTCCGGTACACCAACCTCAGATGAAGCAAATCAAGTTAAAGAAAAAATAATTGCACATCTTGAAAAAACTTTTAGAGCAAAAATCAGAAAATAACCTCAGAATCCTTTTCTCTGTCAAACAAAATTTAGCCTGCTCTTGTAGCCTAAATGAGAAAAGTTACTTGTCTTTGTAGTATACTTACCCTACAAAAACTCTGCTAACCGAACTGTCACCGTATGGTGCGCGTTCCAGACTTACGTTTGGATAGGTTGCAGGGTCGCTTTTTTTAAAATTGAAGTTGGCTATGTGTGGTATCATCGTTGTATAATCCTCTGCTTATATGAAAACACAATTACCGAAACTTCCAAATAAAATAACCGTAGATATTAAAAAAGGCGAAACAGGTCGTTACTTGGCTTACTTGCCAAAGTACGATGTATTCACAGAAGCCAGTAACCCTGCACATTTGTTTTTTCAGGTTAATGATCTTATTTACACATTCTTTGATATTCCGAAAAAATATCAATCTCAAGTATTTTTCATTCCACCTGTAGCGGTACGGGAGCAGTTGTCTCAAGTCGATGGAGTAAAATTAGCTGATGTTCAATTTCAAACAGTTTACAGCCCCTTACTCCTTAAGGACTTACATTTAAATTACGTGTGAAATCATTCGGCTCAGAGGATTTGATCAAGTGTCTAATTTGTCTGGGCTTTAGCAAAGAGCAATCGACTGGAAGTTCCCACATTAAGTATAAATGCCCTAAAGTTGTGGACAAAGGCACTCGTCCTTTTATCACAGTGATATTGAAGGTGAAATCATACGATAAGACAACACAAGGTAGATACCTAACCCAAATTAAAATGTTGGGTTACACCAAAGAAGAAATTTCAAAGTGTATGTAGTTAAAACAGTTTACTCAGTTAACAAACTTAAAAGTGGATACCATTGCAATCACAAAGTGTGTGCTTGAGCCTTTTTCTATACGAAAGCCGGGGTCACCAGAATCGTCTACGAAAATCAGCATATTGTGAAAAAGTATCGAGCAGATTTATTACGCGGTTGCTCCAACATAACCTAATTTCTGGTATTCTAGAAATATGGGGAGAAAAGGATTCAGTGTACCGCTGGTAATTCTGTTAGTGATTATTTTGCTATCTACTGGGATAATATTATTCCTCGTTCAGTTCAAACCTGCAAACTTAGATTTTCAAGATGCAAACAGGAAAGTTAGTAATGAAGCACCAACCCCTTCACCAGAACTTGCTAAACAATCTAGTGCAAAATCTACGAGTGAGTGTGATGTTTCTTACATGAATGGAAGTCAAATAGAGGGATCGAAAACATACCAAAATCACACTTATGGTTTTGAAATACAAATACCTTTAAAGTATTTTCACACTGATCTTGACTGTGCTCAAGGCGGTACAAGACTTAGTACAAATGATAATAAAGATGGTGCAATCAGTTTTTATGTCGATGATGTAGTTCAGCGAAAAGAAAAATATAAAAATGATAGTTTAGAGGACTTAAGGAAAAGATCTCCAGATTATCTAAAATCAGCTGTTGATGATTTTATAGTGGCTACTTCCGCTAATGAAATTTTGTTAAATTTTAGGAGGTTAAACTCCTTATATTCATGTATTGAGGCTGGATGTCCTGAGTCTGAAACTGTATCGTATCTATCTATTAATAATCATCCATCTATTAAATATTCATATACAGTAACAGGAGGTTACACAACAATAAGAACTGTTTCTATCATAACCTACTCGATTTTAGTTGAAAATGACATTTACTCTTTTTCAATCACAGGACTTAGCGATCCACCCAAAGGACTATTGGATGATATAGCCAAGAGCTTTAAAATCCTGCCCGAGTAACCCAAACCAAAATTTGTAGGCTTATTGAGACTAGAATGAAATACGTTTCAGACTATTTTGAGAACCAGAATTAGCTTTCAAAGACGCAAGGCTTACTTGCAAACGTTGCATGGAGGTATCCTATTTTAACTCCAGGGTTCACCTACGGAAACTTCAATCTCATTTTCAGCGTCCCTGCCGGCTTCATTAAATGCTTTCACTTTAATTTTATGCTTGCCTTTATTTGCAGCAGCGAACGTAAAATTAAATTTAACGTTTGAATTGTTGCCATTCTTTGTGTTTTTGATAGCTCCGTCAACATAAAACTCCACTTTAGTAATATCCCTGCCAGATTCGACATCAACCTCTGTTTCAACACTAAAGTCTACCTCGCTGTTTCCGCTCGGCTTTTTAAAATGAACTTTTATCTCATCAGGATCTTGCGTAGGTTCAACTTTCAATTCACCCGGTGGCCTATACTTAGAATCCGCATGAGACGCTGCCCAGGCGTCAATTCCTTCCTGCCAGCGATTTTTACCGTCTGTTGATACCGGATCAAATTCCAGGAAAACATAATATTCGCGACCATCTAACGTTTTTTGCGCTAAACAATCTTTTGTCGGCTCAGTTCCCTTAACAAAAAACTCGCTTCTCTTGGGAAAATCCCGGCACTGAAGCCCTCCGGCAAAAGAATCGATTTCAAGTGCTGTGATATTGCCGGGCTTATTGAATTCTTCAGTTGACCTATCGCGCAGCGCAAAAGTCATTATGCGGTTCCAAATTGGGGTAGCACCGGTGACGCCCGATGCAATCTGCGGGTTCATTGGCGAGTTGTCGTTATTACCAACCCAAGTACCAACAACAATGGAAGGCGTATACCCTACAGCCCAATTGTCACGTTTATCATCCGTTGTTCCGGTTTTAACCGCCACTGTTTTGCCGCCAATCCGAAGCAGGGAATTGGCACCAAATACTTCGGTTCTGGCAACGTTATCAGATAAAATATGTGAAATTAAATAAACAACGTCTTCGCCTAAAACTCTTTTTTCACTAACATCCTTTTTCTCCTCTAAAACTTTGCCATCCCGATCTTCTACCTTCAATATCGGCGTAGGCTCAATATAATTGCCACCGTTGGCAAGCGTCGCGTAACCGGTAGAAAGCTCCAGCAACCTGACTTCTCCTCCTCCCAGCGTAACTGCTAAACCGAACCGTTCCAAATTGTCATCAGTTGGTTCAAGCGATTTAATCCCAGCGTCAAAAGCGCTCCTCAACATATTTTTAACACCTACAAGCGCTGTCATTTTTACCGCAGGTATGTTAATTGAATTGCCCAGCGCAAACCTAATCTGAACAGGCCCTCTAAACTTGCCGTCATAGTTAACAGGCTTGTAAGGCGGTTGGCCAATGCCTCCCGGAAACTCAGTGGCAACATCCATAATAACTGTTGCAGGCGTATATCCTGCCTTAAATCCTGTTACATAAGTAAAAGGTTTTAATGCAGACCCCGGCTGTCTCAGTGACAGCGTCACATTGACTTGCCCATCATAATCCTCCGCAAAATAGTCTTTTGAGCCCACCATCGCCAGTATCTCGCCCTTTTGCGAATCAAGTACTACAGCAGCACCGTTACCAACGTTTAAATTGCCAAGTTTTGTGATTTCTTCAGAAACAATTTTCTGAGCTTCCTCCTGCAATTCAAAATCCAGAGTTGTTGTCACTTTTAGACCTCCTTGTTCCACAAACTTCTCGCCGTATTTTTCGACCAGAATATCCCGGACGTAAAAAATAAAATGCGGCGCCCTGATACCCTGATCATCAGGACTAAACTCTACATTCGGTATTTCCTCTTTGATTTGCTCTTCCTGCTCCTTAGTAATATAGCCATCTTCACGCATTCTGCGCGCAACGGCTTCCGCCCGCTCTATATAGGCATCCGGATTCGTGCCATATGGGGAATAAAATGTGGGCCTTTGGGGCAACCCTGCCAGAATAACTGCTTCCGTCAAGGTTAAATCCTTTGCATCTTTCCTGAAATAGGTTTGAGCAGCTGCTTCAATGCCCCAAGCAGTTCCGCCGTAAGGAACTTCATTGAAATATATCTGCAGAATTTCGTCTTTTGTATATTTTCTTTCTACCTGTACGGTGAGTATCGACTCCTTAATTTTGCGAGTAACAGTTCTTTCCGACGAAAGAAGTGTATTTTTAACCACTTGCTGAGTTATTGTCGACCCGCCCTGCAAGTTTCGCAAAAAAACAATGTTGAGCGCTGCCCTGGCTATTCCCAGCGGCGAAAATCCTTGATGTTTATAAAAATTCTTATCCTCAATTGCAATCGTCGCTTGCTTGACATAATCTGGAAGTTCATTCCAACTGACTAGTGCCCTGTTCTTATCGCCGAAAATGTCATAAAGAAGTTCGCCTTCTCGATCGTATATTTTTGTAGAGAGAGAAGCATCACGCTCGGTTAGCTTATAAGGAGAAGGCAGGTCTTTGGCAAAGATCACAAATGAAAAAATCGTAAACACAATCAGCAAAATCAGGGAAAAGAAAACCAGAGTCGAAACAACACCGAAAAAGCGCACCCAAAAACGCCGGCGGTTAAAATTTGATTGTGCCAGAAACGGATGCTTTGTTCGTTGGGAATGAGAAATTTTTGCAACTCTTGAAGAAAAACGTCTTGCTCCCGGCCGATTTATCTTAAACTTCATAAGTATTAGCCCAAGTTCATTGGAGAAAACTACCACAAACAACCTAGACCAATATCGTAAATTATATCTTAATTACTAATGTCTTGACAAAATACCTATAGTCTGGTAAATTAACCTCGCATGGACACGCGAACTTTCGCATATTGGCATTATAAAACAAGCTAACCTAGTTGGCAGTTTTGTAATGTTCAAGTCCTTATAACTTTTTAAAAAACAGAAAACACAAGACTCGCCAACAGGCGAGTTTTTTAGTTGGAGATATAATATGAGCGAACGGATAGCTATTTTCGGAGAAAAAGGACGCTGGGGCAGTGTTCTGGCTGAGCGCAGTCGAAAACTGGGTCACGAGATCAGAGGAATAGACCCTAGAGCTGAAATTCAAGAAGATCCAAGAGAAGCAATTCGCTGGGCGACCGTTCTAGCATTTGCCGTATTTCCTCATGTATTGAATGAAATAATTGAAGAACTTGAAGAAGAAATTACTGAAGATAAAATAGTCTTTGATATCGCTGGCAAGAAAAACAGTATTATCCCAAATCTTAGAAAACTCGATGCTAAAGGAGTTAGTGTTTGCTCAACTCACCCCCTCGTCAATGAAAAACAACCCCTTAAAGGCCAAAAAATCCTAATTATGGCTGTAGGACAATCATCTCAAAAAGCCTTAGATTTTTCGACTGATTTCTTTTCGTCTCTGGGAATGATCCCTATCAATCTAGACCTCAACAGGCACGACGAGGACATGGATCCAGAACAAGGGCTTCCGCATACCAATTTACGAGCAATTGAGTTTGCTGTTGCCAGAGAAAAACTCGATCCTATTACCCTTTGGGAGATGGCACCTGCAAATGCAGAGCTTTTTTGGCTTTCCAATTGGCGAACGTGGAACCAACCAGCTGAAATCTCAGCACAAGCCATTGATTCATTTCTTAGAACCGAACGGGGGAAACGAATAATAAGAAATCAGCTAGAATTTACTGCAAAAATGCAAGAAATTGTAGAAAATAACGACTCGGAAACATCGCAACAATTGTTGACTCAACTGTTTCAAGAAGAATTCGCTTCTCTTAAAAATCATCCAGTAAGTCAGGAAATCCAAGAGAAAACTACCATAATTTTGGAAAGGCTAGCTAATCTGCGTCTGCACTCAATAACAATCTTTTCTCCAGAAGACAGACCTGGTGTTCTTCATGAAATTACTGGGATATTTGCTAGAAACGCAATAAACCTAACGGCCGTTGATTCACACGAGCCTAATGGAGGAGGCATAACATTCATGTTTGGGGAAGAAGGCGATAGAGAACAGGTTACCCAAGCACTAGTCCAGCTTGAAGAAAACGGATTCAAAGTCCTTGAAGTGGTCAACTGACAATGAAATTCCTAAAAACATTGCTACAGAATCAAAAAACCTTTAATATGCTTTTAGGCATGGATAAAGTAGAAGAACTGCTGACTCGCGGGGTAGAAAAAATCTACCCAACGAAAGAAGCTTTAGAAAAATTGCTGAGAAGCGGAAAGAGATTAAAAATCTACCAAGGCTTTGATCCAACAGGCACACAAATGCATATCGGCCATATGATCGGCCTTAGAAAGCTTAGGCAATTTCAGGATCTTGATCATCATGTTATTTTTTTAATCGGGGACGGAACAGGGCTTGCTGGAGACCCTTCTGGAAAAACTTCAGTACGAAAAAAAATCCACTCTCTTATACTCAGCACGCACGAAGATAAACCTGGCATATTAAGAAAACTTGCAGAATCATTTGAGAACGAAGGCGTCAGTATAGAAGAAATAAGATCTGAGAGGGTAAGCGGTGATGTAAACTTTAGAATTGTAATAGATGAGAAGAAATATAGCCCTAAAGTAATAGCAAAGGTCATTAGGTCACTAGGTAGTCAAGGTTTCTTTACAAATGAAGAATTACGGCTAAATGCAAAGAGCTATGTTGAACAAGCATCAAGAATTGTCAGATTCGACGGCGAAAACCCTATTCAAATAATGTATAACGGTGACTGGCTCAATAATTTAAGCTATCAAGATATTCTAAACATTGTCGGCCGTTTTTCCTTACAACAACTCTCCGAAAGGGACCTATTTAGAGAAAGGATGAAACAGGGAAAAGAAGTTAATATGCGAGAATTTCTTTACCCTGTGTTTCAAGCATATGATTCCGTTGTTTTAAACGTGGATCTAGAGGTAGGGGGAAGTGACCAAACTTTCAATATGCTTGCCGGAAGAACTTTAGCAAAAACAATTCTTGGGAAAGAAAAGTTCGTTTTAACAACACCTCTTTTGACAGATTCCAAAGGCACAAAGGTCGGAAAAACAGAAGGTAACGTCATTGCAATCACAAATCCTCCGGGCGAACTTTATGGCAAAATCATGAGCTTATCTGATGACGTCATAGTAAAAGCGTTGGAGTACTTAACCGATGTCTCAAAACAGAAAATTGAAGAGACCGAAAAAGCAATTAGTGGAAGCCAAAACCCGCTTCAATTTAAAAAAATGCTAGCTTTTGAAATAGTTAAGCAACTAAACGGCGAGAAAAAAGCTAAAGGAGCACAGCACGAATTTGAATCTGTTCATCAAAAAGGAGATGTTCCTAAGGATTTAGATATTAGCGTCAAAGAAAACATTTCTGTAATCGATGCTGTTTCTGTTTTAGTGTCAAGCAAATCCCAAGCGAAAAGACTCATTGGACAAGGAGCCGTTGAAATCGACGGGCAAGTAGTAAAAGATGGGAGCGTAAAGACTCAAAAAGGGCAAGTTTTAAAAATCGGCAAAAAAACTTATGCTAAAGTAGGGAAATGAAACTCTTTAAACGATCTTATTTAAAACACGCCTGGAAAATTATCATTTTAATCTGCGGCCTGACATTCATTATCGGCCAGTTCGCTATTTACCTGTTGTACGGATTACAATAAGCTTGACAGGAACTCCATAATGATCTGTATTTCGCCCAATAAATGACTGAGCACAAAGACGTTAGAATCTCTAAAGAATATGGTATAACCGAGTACAAAATCGGCCTTCAAGATTCCGAAGCAATGGTTACCGTTCGACTTAGTAGGAAATGTGACAGTTATGTTGTCACTTGGCTAAACCCAGGTATCAATGCAAACGATTTTTTTTCAAAAGCACAAACATTAGTCAATAGCATTGAGGAAGCCGGCAATAATTTCCCCTTAAAAAGAAAGATGTTCAGCGGTTTAGATTATTCATTAGCTGCAAATGGTAAAGATTTACATGAGCTCGATATAGAAGTCTTCGAACCCATCGAAGAACTAGGAGACGCTTCTTTTGCCCGTTTTAACACACCTTACGGCGATTTTACCTGGGAAAACTGGCCAGAAAGAAAAATACTAGGAGTAATAACACATGTAAATTCTCCTGATGAGTTATTGCAATTCATTATGGAAAATTCTCACCCAAGCACTAAAGACAACCTTCGAGAAATTTTAGAGGACGTGGGGCAAAAAGCTTCTCAAAAAATGGCTGAGTCCGAAAAATCAAGGCAGAAAGCCTCTTGAACAATTAACATTTTTCATCCCTCGTAAAACTTTGCTAAAATCTAGCAGAATATGGATTCTCATACTCCTATTAGTAACCTTCCCGGAATTGGTTCTTATTACACAAGAAAATTAAAAAAGTTAGAAATTGAAACCGTCGAAGACCTAATCTATCACTTTCCGTTTAGATACGACGATTTTTCGCAAATATCTACTATCTCAAACTTGACTCCCGGTGAAAAAATCAGCATTCAGGGTGTAATTTGGCAAATTAGAAACATTAGAACACGAAGCGGCAAGTTTGTAACAGTTGCCACAGTTGCCGACCAGACTAGCACCATAGAAGTTATTTGGTTCAACCAACCATATTTAACAAAAACTCTAAAAGCAGGTTTGCCGGTTTCTCTTTCCGGCAAAGTCCAGTTGGACGGCAATCACCCCAAACTTATCTCACCGTCATACGAGGTAATTAGATCAAACTCCAATGATCAAAAACCAAACTCCAAAAAATTGGAAATTGGAAATTGGAAATTGGAAATTGACACACTCCACACCGGCCGACTTGTTCCCATTTATCCCGAAACAGAAGGCGTTTCATCCAAATGGATTAGAGCGAAAATCGCCAAATTACTGCCTTCTTATTTACAAAATTTAAAAGACTTTCTTCCACAACCGATAATTAAACACCAAAATTTGGCTGAGCTAAATTCTGCTTTGGCAAAAATCCACTTTCCCGAAAATTATCAAGAAGTTGAAATGTCTCGAAAAAGGCTATCATTTGACGAGCTTTTTTTAGTTTCTCTTATGTCAATCATCAGAAAACTCCAGTGGCAAAAATTAAAAAAAGCTCCAAAATTAACTGTCAAAGATGCAAGAATCAAAGAATTCGCAAAGAACCTACCGTTCGAACTAACAGATGCTCAAAAAAAGGCCATGGCCGAAATCATCAGCGACCTCAAACAAGAAAAACCTACCAACAGATTGTTGGAAGGCGATGTTGGCTCAGGCAAAACTGTTGTAGCTGCAGCTGCTTCACTTATCGCTTTTGATAACAACCTCGATACGCTTCTGGCAGCTCCAACAGAAATTCTTACCTTTCAACACCAAAAAACCTTAGCGCAAATTCTTAAACCTTTCAAAATTAAAGTCGGCATTTGGACCGCAAGCAAGAAACAAAAAGGTGATATTACCTGCGGTACTCACGCTCTGCTGAATTCCTTCAAACCAAAAAAGCAAATAGGGCTTGTCGTGGTTGACGAACAACACAGGTTCGGAGTTGCCCAAAGAGCCAAACTCTTTTTAGACCAAGCATCCAAACTAACGCCTCACCTGCTTACAATGACCGCCACCCCAATTCCCAGAACTCTTGCGCTGACCATGTATGGTGACCTTGACCTTTCGTTTCTCGACGAAATGCCCAAAGGCCGACAAAAAATATCCACCTTTGTCGTTCCCAATTTTAAAAGAAATGACGCTTACAAATTTATTGCAAAAGCAATAACTGGCGGCAGGCAGGCATTCATCATCACTCCTTTTGTTGAACCCTCCGAATCAATGGTCACTGTCCGTGCAGCCACAGCTGAATTTGAAAAACTGACGAGAATCTTCTCCTCAAAAAGCCATACTTCTAATCATATTACTCGTCATCCTCACGAAAGTGAGGATCGGATTCTCGACCAAGTCGAGAATGACAATAGAAGGGGAATCAAGTTGGGACTCTTGCATGGCAGGTTAAAATCTAAAGAAAAAGAATCAATTATTAATAAATTTAAAGAGGATAAAATTAATATTTTGGTTGCAACTCCGGTTGTCGAAGTGGGAATTGATGTTCCCAATGCTACCATTATGCTTATCGAATCAGCAGAAAGATTTGGGCTAGCCCAACTGCACCAACTCAGAGGAAGAGTCGGCAGGGGAGAGCATAAATCATATTGCTTCCTGTTTACCGATTCAAATGCCCAAAATTCGCTTAAACGCCTCAAAAGCATGGAAAAAATTCACGTAGGGGCTAATCTTGCTGAAATTGATTTAAATATGCGCGGCACAGGTGAGATTTTTGGTCTCAAGCAATCTGGTTTCGAAAATTTCAAAATCGCTGATTTTTCCGACCGCCAAGGAATAACCGCCGCGCAAGTCGAGGCCAAAAAAGTAATCGAATCTGATCCAGATCTTAAAAAACATCCGCTTCTAAAAGACAAAATATCTGCCATAAGCGAGCAATACTCCGAACCAAATTGACATTTCAAGTTAAGCTGATATAATCCTCATGAGTTCGTCACCAGGTCAAGAGACCTAAACTTTTAGATTCCTTGACCTCTTGATACTTTTTCCAGTTTATTGTTTTTTGTTTATAGTTTATAGTTAAAATATGACACCCTTACCAAAGAAAAAACACGCAAAAAGCCGAACCAGAACACGCAAATCGACAAAAAAGATATCTCTTCCCAGACTTGTTAAATGCTCAAACTGTACTGAACTCAAAATTCCTCACCAGCTTTGCCAAAAATGTGGTAAATATAAATGAAGAATAAATCCGACCCCAGACACCAATTAAGAGTAAAAACCATGAAACAGCTGTTTGAAAAAAACTTCAGGGTTACTCAACTTGCTAAAACCTCTGACACATACCAAATCTATGCAAACCGACAAAAAATCGACAAAATAATTTCCAAAAATGCCCCGGCTTGGCCCCTGAACCAAATTTCCTCTGTTGACCTGGCGACACTGCGTTTGGCTATATGGGAATTAAAATTTAAAGAAAAAAAAGAACCTTATAAAGCTGTGATTGACGAGGCGGTGGAGCTCGCCAAACAGTTTGGCACACAAGCTTCTCCAAACTTTGTAAATGGCGTCCTCGGCTCAGTAGTCAAAGACAAATTTAAACAATGATTGATACCGAAATATTTGAAGACCTAAAAAAAATTATTCACAAGGAGTTCGGCATTGCCGAAGAAAAAATAGAGGAAGATTCATATTTTGACTCGGATCTGAATATAACCGATCTTGAAATAGAAGATCTTATTTCCAGTATCCAGGAAAAATATGGCCTTACCATTTCAGAAGATAAACTGCCCTCCATAAAAAAAGTTTCTGATTTGGTCGCCTACATTTTTGAAAATGTCGATTCAGCCAATTAAAACACCTGCAAGCACAGACAAGCTTCGTGCCACTTACAGCTTATCCAGTTTAGAAAAACAAATCTCGGTAAAATTTGAAAATAAGAACCTTCTCAAAAACGCTTTCGTTCATAGGTCTTACCTGAACGAGCACAAAAAATTCAAAGGCACTTCCAACGAACGGTTAGAGTTTTTGGGTGATTCGGTTTTGTCAATAGTAGTTTCATTGTTTCTCTACAGTCAACTTCCCAACAGCCCGGAAGGCGAACTAACCCAACTGAGGGCATCGTTAGTCAGAACGGAAACTCTCGCCAAAATTGCCCAGAAACTCGCGCTCGGCAAGTATCTGTATCTTTCCAGAGGCGAGGAGGAATCCGGCGGCCGCACCAACAACTCGACTCGTGCCAATACATATGAAGCACTTGTCGGTGCTATTTACCTTGACCAAAAATTTGAAACAGTCGCAAAGTTCATCAAAGAAACCATACTCAAAGACTGGAAAATTTTGACCAAATCGGCAGTTTCAGACAACAAATCAAAACTGCAAGAAGTGATGCAAAAAAAATACAAGGTTTCCCCGACATATAAACTTATCTCCAGTTGGGGCCCGGACCACTCAAGACAATTTCAAATAGGCGTCTACATGGGAACAAAGCTGCTAGGAACAGGAGAGGGCAAAAACAAACAGCAAGCTGCCCAAAATGCAGCGCGAAGTGCTTTAGCTAGTATTTAAAACTTGAACTTAACTACCCATATTTGAGATAATCAGTCACCAACAAACTATGAGTGTTAAATTAAGGCTCGCCAGAACAGGCAAAAAGAACAGGATCTCTTACCGGATCGTTGCCCAAAACACTAGGAGCAAAAGAGACAGCAAGTTCCTTGAAATACTGGGATATTTCCTGCCGCATGAGAATAAGGCAACCAATCTAGACATAAAAGCTGATAGAGTTGCTTATTGGGTATCTAAAGGTGCTAAACCGACTGAAGCAGTCGGTAAGCTCTTAGAAAAGGATAAAAATGCAGGATCTAATAGAAAGTCTTCTTGAACCGCTTGTAGCAAATATCAAAAAAGTTTCTATCGAAAAATCTCAGGAAGGGAAAAATGTTAAGTACACTATTTGCGTACCCAAAAAAGATATTGCCAAAGTAATTGGCAAGGAAGGCAAAATGATCAAATCAATCAAAAATTTAGTTAAAATAAGAAGTATTAAGGAAGATTTGTTTACAACTATCGAGGTTTCGGAAGCGTGACATTCTATGTGCTGACTCTTTTCCCCCAAACATTCTCCTCAACTTTTACACAAAGCATCATAAAAAGGGCCCAAGAAAATAAAATAGTTGAAATAAAGCTTATTAATATCCGTGACTTTGCGCAGGGCAAGCACAAAACAGTAGACGATCGGCCTTACGGAGGAGGTAAGGGCATGATTTTAAAAGTAGATGTTGTTGCACACGCACTCGAATCAATTAAACCCAAACCATATTCAATTCTCCTGAGCGCCTCCGGAAGTAAATATAACCAAAAAAAGGCCAGAAGCTATTCAAAAAAGCAAAATCTCGCTATTATTTGTGGCCACTACGAAGGAGTTGACGCACGAGTAGAGAAA